>SDBT01003578.1_pt1 | contig 26781 bp, 31 predicted proteins | sample 2277101 | NCBI WGS metagenome assembly SDBT01 (sample SAMN10404973, study PRJNA504765) | marine sediment metagenome | isolation source: marine sediment core GS10_PC15, 103 cmbsf | place: Arctic Ocean: Southern Knipovich Ridge | collected 2010 | reverse complement strand
CTGGACCATTCAGACATACTGCCATATTATGGAATGATCACCTATGAAGAAAACCTCAGGTACCGGGAGGTATACAGCATCCCGGAAGAATGATCCTTAAAATATTTCACTCAGAATCCATGTCTATCTTTTTTAGGCTGTCCTTTATCAGCAACTTCATATTATTGTCCAGCTGGTCCCTGATATAAGAAGCATCATTTTCCCTGTTGACTTCACAATTCAATTCCATGCCGTTCATGAGCCTTTCCAGGTCCTGTGCGGCCGCAGCTATCTGTTCATCGGTCTTTTTTTCATCTATTTGTCTTAAGCCTTTTACAATACGGTCAACAATAGAATCGAAATCATCAAAAGCCTTTTTAAGGGGACCGGTGAATGAAGCTTTCTGCCAGAACCACTTTCCGCTATTATTTTTATTATAAAGATTAAAAAGGCCAAATAAATAATCCAGGTCCACTGACTTCTGATTACAGATCCTTTTTATTATATACATTCTTTTCGAAGTATACGGCAGTTTATACAGCTTATTAAACTCGATCATCGATTACCCTTCTTTTTAGAATAGCAAGAAAATAATTATATAAAAATTACTATAATAATCCAAATCAATTATATTAATATATAGATATTTAATATGGATATCACCTTTCTTCAAGCAGGTAGCGGAGTTTTTTTTCACTGCCTTTCTTGATACCGATTCTTTCGGCGCTTATGATCCGGTATTTATCTTTTTTCATTCCCGGACCGGTTATATTTATCCCGCTCCCTTTATATGTAATATCGGCGCCATTATCATTTTTATTTATACCAAGAGCTATAGTCAATTTCCCCGGCCCATCAGCCAGTGCCCTGGTGGCCCGTATTTTTCTTCTTTTTTTCATAATGCTGATGCCCCCTACAGGAGAAATTGACCTTATAAGTACCGCCCCCGGCGCCCCTTCCTCTTCAGTTACTACATTCAATAAATGATACATTCCATAGCATAAATAAACATAAACAATCCCTGGTCTCCCAAACATTATCTTGCTTCTTGGGGTTATTCCGCCATATGCATGGCTGGCAGGGTCGCCGCAGCCATAATAGGCTTCAGTTTCAAGGATCACTCCCCTGGTGATCTCAGACCCTGTGGACCTGACCAGTACCTTGCCAAGCAATCCTTTTGCAACAAGAGAAGTATCCCTGCAGTAAAAATCCCTGCTCAATATATTTCTCATCAGGATATTTAAAATACTGTATACTCGATTATTAAAAGAATAAAAATAACAGCCAGATAGGGGCTTGAGACCTTAAAAAACAACCAGGCTATTTTTTTAGATCTTTTTATGAGAAGCAGGACGCTGACAATGATCAAAGCAAGCCCAGCTGCAGATGCCATTATGAAATAGAAAATGCTGAATCTATATAAAAAGCCCATCAGTATTGAAAAAATAACTATTATTATGTCCATGGAACCAAGGAGTATGAAAACTTTTTTATCCCCCCAGATCACCGGCAGCATCGGCACTTTTGCTTTTCTGTAATCTTCTTTATAAAAATAAGCAAGGCTCCATATATGGGCCGGGGTCCAGATCACTACCATTAAAAACATCATTACTGCCAGTAATTCGACTTTCCCGGTTATTGCGGTCCATCCGACCAGGATTGGAAGGCCTCCTGCAGGAGAACCCAGAAGAACATTCAAGGAAGATCTTTTCTTCGTCAACCAGTTATAGATCACGGCACTGTCAAGAAATCCCAGGAGTAAAAATACCGCACTGAGATGATCGATGGCCGCTGCAAGAACGGTCCCGGCTGCAACAAGGATCAAGGCAAATATTATGGCTCTCCGGGGACTGATCTTTCCTGATGGAATGGCACGGTTCCTGGTCCGCATCATAGTGGAATCCATTTCTCTATCAAAGAAATTAGCGGCAGCATTGGAGCCCATCACTCCCAGGATTATAGCTGCAGAGATCATTATTATTTTTCTCGTATCAAATCCATGGATGGAAGATGCGATAATTATTGATGTAAGTGCGGTAAAATATAATAGGCAAACAGTTCTTGGTTTACAGATCTCAAGGTAATACCTGACTTTTAAACTATTTTTTTTAATGATCTCTTTCCACCCTGAATGTTTACATGATATTATTTTCTGCTGCATGAGCAAAAATAAAATGGATAATTACAGAATAATAACAACCAATTATTTTCGAGTCAAATAAAACTGGCTTCCTGCTTTTAATTTTATAAAAATATTAAAAATTTTTTGTTGTAATCAAGAAAAAAATTTTGTATATTACATTAGGATATTGATTGAAATGAGCTTATTAAATAAGAAGCTGAAAGGAATTTGATGGAAATAAAAATAGACAAAGACCTTTGCACCGGATGCGGACTATGCGAAGAAACATGCCCTGATATTTTCAAATTAAATGAAGACGAAGATATTGCTGAAGTCGGCAAAACTGACTATGATGAAAATGACGAAGAGTGCATTGAAGAGGCAATAGAAAGCTGCCCGACTGAAGCGATCACATCCAGCTAGCTGCAGAGGCATGCCCATATAAACAAGTTTTGTAAAGCCTTAAATCAATAATAGCCCTGTATGTTTATTACAGGACTATTTTTGATTCTGATCAGGCCTATTTATAGATCAAGCCTTTTTAGCTTTAAAGACCAGGTCCTTAAGCACAAGTGAAATTGCTCCAAATCCAAACAGGACTCCGGCAAATTTTATGATCCAGCCCGCAAATGGTATGCTGTATATGGGCACCAGGATGACCAGCCCTATTAAGAATGCCAGAACTTTTATTCCATACTTATCCATATTTAATTTTGTCTTAAATAATATCATCCTGCCGACCAGGAAAGATAAAAATATGGTGCTTGTATAAATGATAAGCATGTAAAGAATGGTTAATACAATATTTGAGGATACTGCTATAATTCCCAGACCGGAACCTATAATGGTAATAAAAAGTAAGATCGATAAGACGAATACCACCAGCATTGCTATGGGCATCCCAAATACCATTATTGCTCCTGCGCCAACGCAGTTGCCCAGAGTCGTCCTCATCCTGTCATTGAATTTATTGAAGAATCCCGGCATCACAAGTAAAAGTATTATGCCCAGCACAAACAGGCTTAAAAAGGAAATTACATTCCCTCCAATATATGAAGCTGTAAAGACCGCCCATGGCGTCTTAGCAGCTATATTATAGTCTTTCTCCTCTTTGACAATGGTACCCCTGACCTCGCCGCCGATCACGGCATCATCAGATATTTTTACGCTTTCAGCAGATCCGTAATCTACATCCCCGGCTATATCTGCGCTTTCTGTGATCGTAAGTTCCCCGACATCCTCTATTTTTACACTGCCGCCGATCTTGCCGGAAATTATTATATTTGTCCCGCTGAGCAGGGCATCTTCTGCTATTTCTCCTTTTATCTCAAGCGTGCCGCCGCCGGCAACCAGATCTCCACCTATGCTGGCACTCCTGTTAATCGTTATCTGCCCGCCTGCTACCACCATATCATCCCCGATATCTCCAGAAATAGAGATCATTCCTCCGGATATCCTGGCATCATCACCCACAGCGCCCCTGACATCCAGGATCCCTCCGGCAGCAAGCAGGTCACCGGATACTTCACCGTTTATATCTAACCGTCCCCCTACTGCGATCAAATCCCCTTCTACTGTACTGTCTACTGTGATAGTGTTTCCGAATACATAGAGGTCATCCCCCACACTGGTAGTTATATTTACTTCGTCCCCGCCTTCTAAAGTAAAAGCATAAAGAGGCGCGGCTGCAAGGAAGAAAGAAAATATAACTGCAATTATAAAAATATAGGCTTTTCTCATTTAAAACACCTCTGAAATAATTATATCATATTAAAATGCTGGCTTCTGGATGCTCCCGGATTATTTCCTGGTTTTGGTATAAAAAAGCTTTTCCATTATTTTACCAAGGGTACAATAATATCCATTTACATAACACAGGACATCGATCTTTTTAAAATCAGGTTCCCCATTATCCAGTAAAAAATCAGGATCTACATGGGTCCTTGCTATGCTCCCCACAAACATGTCATGGGACTTAAATTCAATAATATCTTCCAGTTTGCATTCCATATTTATAGGACACTCTGCAATAAGAGGCACATTGACGGCCTCTGAGTCAAATCTTGAAAAACCTACCAGTTCAAATTTATCGACTTTATCCCCATGGGTCGAACCACAAATATCAACCTGCTCAATATATTTTGCCCCGGGGATCCCTACTCCAAATTCTTTCGTTTCTTTTATTACCTTCCCTGAATGTTTTCCCCTGGAAATATTTATATTTATCATATGGGGAGCAGACTCGACAATGCCTGTCCATGATATAGGGATTATATTATCAGAGATCTTTTCATCTCTTTTGATCCGGGTGGTCACAAGTACTACAGGCAGAGGGGCAAGATAATTTTTTATCCTCTTTGAAGCAGGCATGGCATTCCTCCAAAATAGTATTATTTTTAAAATTTTCTATTTTCTATTTTGCTTATATTTATTATAATCATTACGCTATAATAATTAAATAACAAATTACCTTCCGTTTTTTATGTACTTTAAAATAGTAATTGAGGTCCTGGGTGGTCTTGCCCTCTTTATTTTTGGGCTCAACAGGCTTAGCAACAGCCTCCAGAGAGTCACTTCCAATAAACTAAAATCCATTATAAATATACTCACGAAAAAATCATGGTCCACAGTGCTCGTGGGGTTATTTACCACTCTCCTTATACAGAGCAGCAGTGCTACCTCTGTTATGACAGTGGGTTTTGTCAATGCAGGGCTCATCACATTAAGACAGGCTATTGGCATAATAATGGGTGCAAATATTGGTACCACTATAACGGCCCAGATCGTTTCATTTAATATAGATATCCTTTCATTCCCCATTATAATCACGGGTTTCCTAATTAATTTTCTGGCCAAAAGAAGAAGATTAAAAAGTATTGGGATGGTGATCCTTGGGCTGGGATTGATCTTCCTGGGAATGACCATAATGAAAGGTTCGCTGGAGCCATTAAGGGCCCATGAAGGTTTTAAAAATTTTCTATTTATATTCAGCAAAAACCCCTTCCTGGGGCTTATAGCTGGTATTATCCTTACGACTTTGCTTCAGAGCAGTTCAGCCACTATAGGCTTGATGATCGCCCTGGCCAGCCAGGGATTACTTCCAATTGAAGCTGCGATCCCCATTTTATTGGGAGATAATATCGGGACCTGTTCAACTGCCCTCATCGGCAGTATAGGCACCACTGTCACTGCAAAAAGAACTGCCTTTTCCCATTTGCTTTTCAATATCTTTGGGACTGCTATCTTTTTGATCCTCTTATATGTCTTTAAGCTTCAGTCCTTTATTATAAACTTTACCGGAAGCAGTGTTCCACACCAGATTGCAAATATACATACCGGGTTTAATATTATTACCACTATCATATTGTTTCCTTTTATAGGTTTTTTCAAGATACTCGTGACAAAAATATTCCCCGGCAAGGATATAACCATACAGAAAAATGCCCTCTACCTGGATACCAGGTTGATCCAAACTCCCGCCATTGCCCTTGAACAGGCCAAAAGAGAGCTTCTGAGAGTAGCAGGCATAGCCAGGGAGATGCTTGATCTTTCTGTAGAGAATATAAAAAAGAATAAACCTATCACAGAGCAAAAAATATTGGACAGGGAGTCTGCAGCAGACAGCATAACTGAAGACATAATCAGGTATCTTACCAAATTATCCCAGAAGACCCTGACTTTTACCCTTTCAAATAGATTGACCAACCTGCTTCATGCTGCCTATGATATAGAAAGAGCCGCCGACCATGCTGAAAGCATAATGTATCTTTCACAAATAAAGGAAGAAAATAAAATGGTCATTAGCAGTATTGCCATTAAAGAGCTGGACCAGACCTACAATAAATTAAACAGGATGTATGATGTTCTCCTCGGTGCTATGAAAAATGATAATACTGCTGAATATGAAGAAGTAGACCGTATTGAGTCAGAAATTGACAATGCAGTCAAGACGATCAGGGTCAACCACCTGACAAGACTGCAAAATGGGCAATGCGCGCCCCTGTCCGGTGTCGTTTTCTCTGATATTATTTTACACTTTGAAAGGATCGGCGACCTGCTTCACGGCATCTCACGAAGCATGGCTTCTTATAAGTAGTGATTTTAAAACTGGGCTCTTATACTGCTTAGACTGTTTTCTGCGAACTTTCCGAAATCTTTTTTCTTATATCCTTTATATGTTCTACCGGGTCCCCGGCTCCAAATATTGCAGTGCCCATCACCAGTACATCTGCACCAGCACCAGTTACCAGCGGAATAGTTTCCGCATTTATACCCCCATCGACCTGGATATCAATATTCTTTTTGGGCTGGGAGGAATACTCTTTATAGTCTCCGATCAATTTCTTTAATTTTTTGATCTTATATACCATATCATAAATGAATTTTTGTCCACCGAATCCAGGATTTACGGTCATGACCAGGACCATATCGACATAGCCCAGTACATTTTCCACCATGTCTACAGGGGTAGCGGGATTTAATGCAACAGCTGCCTTTTTCCCTGCCTGTTTTATTCGGGCAAGGGTCCTGTCCAGGTGGGGACATTCTTCTACATGTACATTTATAAGGTCTGCTCCACTCTCTATAAAACTATCCAGGAGATCATCAGGATTTTTTATCATAAGATGGACATCCAAAAAAAGGCCCGTCTTTTGTCTTATTGAACTGATCATTGACGGGCCAAAAGAAATATTGGGAGCAAAATTTCCGTCTAAAACATCGATATGAAGCATATCGGTTTTTGCCTCTTCCAACTTTTTTATTTCCTGGCTTAAATTTAAAAGATCACTGTTAAGGATCGATGCAGAAATTATTATTTTATTGTTTTTATCTTTCATCTTGTCTATCCAGCTTAATAATATGGGCCGTTGCCGGTAATTTTTTTGAAGTCGATCGATCTAAAAAAGTATATTAAAAAAAAGATATATTGTAAAACAGGTTTTTCCTGATATAATTTATCTTCAGTCATGAGATGATGATCCTCTAAAAACAGGAACGTAAAAGATAATTTGAAAACTTAAGTATCTGGTATTTTAAATTTTCGAGGACGGGTGAAATTCCCTACCGGCGGTAAAGTCCGCAAACCCGCTTAATATATAGTGGGCCGACTTAGTGTGATTCTAAGACCGACAGTCAAAGTCTGGACGGGAGAAAGTTTATGACTTATTTATATGATTTTATATATTAAGCCATGGATTTTTCCGTGGCTTTTTTCATTCTGGTGATGAAAAGAGCTGGATAAATATTAGACTGGTTTAAAAATAGTATATAAATGGCTATGTTTGATGAAAATGATAAAAAATATATGATGGAAGCGATCAGGCTTGCTGAAAAAGGAAGGGGCAGGACCTATCCAAATCCTATGGTGGGAGCAGTCATTGTCAAAGGCGGGAAAGTCCTTTCAAGAGGCTATCACCATATAGCCGGTTCGGCCCATGCTGAAATAGATGCAATAAAGAAAAGCCCCGGATCTGTGGAAAGATCCACGATGTATGTGACCCTCGAGCCCTGCACTGTTCATGGCAAGACACCACCATGTGTTGATTCGCTGATAAAATACAACTTCAAGGAAGTGGTCATCGGTGCCGGGGACCCCAATCCTGAAGTCAATGGGAGTGGGATAGAGTCACTCAGGAATGCCGGGATAAAGGTCAGGAATGGGTTATTTGCAGATATGATAGCTGTACAAAACGAAGTCTTTTTCAAACATATTAAGACCGGTATGCCTTTTGTATGTGCAAAAATTGCTTCAAGCATCGACGGTAAACTTGCAACCGGGACCCGGGACTCAAAATGGATCACTTCCCTGCAGTCCAGGAAAAAAGTCCAGAAGCTCAGGAAAGAGTATGGTTGTGTGCTGACCGGGATAAACACAGTGCTTGCGGATGACCCTACCCTTTTCCCAAAAAAGAATATTGAAAGACCTTCAGAAGGTCTTGATTCCAGGAATATTGATATTAACGGTAACTTTTACAGGGTGATCCTTGACAGCAGCCTGCAGATTCCCGCGGACTCAAATATAGTAAAAACTGCCGGGATGGTAAAAACCATAATTTTTTCATGCAGCCGGTCCGAAAACAAATATTCAGGGAAAGTGGATATATTAAGAAAAAATGGTATTACCCTGTTTTTCAGCCAGCAGCTTGAAAACGGGGGCCTGGATATTTGCTGGATCCTTGAAACCCTGTATAAAAAATATAAAATTGCTGCAGTGCTTTTAGAATGTGGCCCAATACTGCTTACTGCTTTTTTGAAAGAAAATCAAATAGATAAATTTATTATTTTTCTTGCCCCTAAAATAATAGGCGGGGACCATAGATTTAATATGTTCAAAGACCTGGGAGTAGAAGAAATTAAAGATAGCATAAAACTGGAATTTGGGGAATATAAAAAAGAAGGCCCGGACCTGGCTGTTGTTCTCTACCCTTTAAATAATAGATCATCATCTTTTAGTGAAAAGGGGTCCTGATGTTTACTGGGATCATCAAAGAGACCGGAACAATAAAAAGAATAATAAACAGGGATACTGACATTGAAATCGAGGTCACTGGCAAAGGCCTGGCCGGGGATATAAAAATCGGTGATTCAATATCTGTAAATGGCATCTGTCTCACTGTTAAATCCTGCAGGGGAAACAGCTTCGCCTTTGATGTGTCTTCAAATACCTTAAATAGTACCGATCTCTTATTTGCGGAGGCAGGTGATATTGTAAACCTTGAAGACTCTCTTGCTCCCAGTGATAAACTTGGAGGTCATTTTGTGACCGGGCATATAGATTCTGTAAATAATATCCTGGATATCTCCCCGCTTGGGAGGTCCATAGTGATGACTTTTGATATTAATTCCAGGATATATCCTTTTCTGGCCCCAAGGGGATCACTGGCCATAAACGGCATTAGCCTTACCATAACGGAAGTCACGGAAAACTATTTAAAAGTTGTTATTATTCCACATACATATAAAAATACAAATCTTTCTCATAAAAAGACCGGGGACCGGGTGAACATAGAAATAGATATCCTGGCCCGCTATATAGCACATTATCTTGATGGGAGAGATATTGCTGATAAAAAATCGACTCAGGAAAAAGATAAAATATTAAAGGAGAAGCTTGATAAATATGGGTTCACAAAATAAAAACAATTTTTCTTCCATAGAAGGATCAATGGAAGATCTAAGGCTTGGTAAAACAATAATCATTGTTGATGATAAGTCTGTAAATAATGAAGGGGTATTCTTTCAGGCTGCCGAAAAAGTCACTGCCGCCTCTGTAAACTTTTTTATTACCCATGCCAGGGGCCTCATTTTTTTGCCCTGCCTGCAGAAAAGGCTTGATAAGTTAGAAATACCCCTGATAGGCTATAGGAAGCAAGATCCTTCGGCTGATACAGGCGCGCGGGCGGTCTCTATAGATGCAAAATCTTTATCGGGCAGCGGTATATCAGCTAAGGGGAGGGCAAAGACAATAAAGACTTTTATAGACCCGGATGCCGGGCCTGCTGATTTTTCCATACCGGGACATATTTTTCCTCTCCGGGCCCAGGATGGGGGGATACTCACCAGGGCGGGACATACTGAAGCTGCGGTCGACCTGGCCAGGATCTCAGGCCTTTATCCGGCAGGAATAATATGCGAAGTAATAACCGGAGACGGTGAAGTCGCACGGCTTCCGGACCTGGTTGCTATCTCAAAAAAATTTAACCTTAAAATTATAACCATCGAAGAACTGATCAGGCACAGGAAGAGAAAAGAAAAATTAATTGAAAAAGTTGCTGAGGTAAACCTGCCGACAAAATGGGGGGCTTTTAAAGTCATCACTTACAGGTCCATCATTAATTCTGAGACCCACATGGCATTTATCAAGGGAGAGGTAAAAGGCAAAAATAATGTCCTGGTAAGGGTTCATTCCCAGTGCCTTACCGGAGACACTTTTGGGTCCATGAGATGTGACTGTGGAGAACAGCTGCAAAAAGCTTTTAATATGATAAACAGGCAGGGAAGAGGCGTGGTGCTGTATATGGCCCAGGAAGGAAGAGGCATAGGCCTCTGTAATAAAATGAAAGCATACGAACTGCAGGAAAAAGGCATGGACACGGTTGAAGCAAACCTTCACCTGGGTTTTGATGCAGACCTGAGGGATTACGGAACTGGTGCCCAGATACTGGTCGATCTTGGATTATATACTAACCAGCTTATGACCAATAATCCAAAAAAAATTGTAGGGCTTGAGGGATATGGCCTAAAAATTGCCAAAAGGATTCCTATAAAGATCATTCCCAACAAAAATAATAAAAAATATCTATCAATAAAAAAGAGTAAATTAAATCATTTGCTTGATTAAAAAAAGAAAGGGTAAAACATGAAAAATTATGAAGGAAAACTTGATGCAAAAGAACTAAAGATCGGAATAGTGCTGAGCAGGTATAATGATTTTATAACTTCAAAACTGCTTGAAGGCGCGCTTGACTGTTTACGCAGGCATCACTGCAAGGACGAAAATATAGACATTGCCAGGGTCCCCGGAGCTTTCGAGATCCCATCAGCACTGAAATTGATGGCAGAACTGGAAAAATATAATGCTGTGATATGCCTGGGAGCAGTAATAAAGGGTGATACCTCTCATAATACATTAATAGCCAATGAAGCGGTCAAGGGAGTGGCAAAAATAAGCCTGGATTCAAATATCCCGGTCTCTTTTGGGATCATAACTCCTGACAGCCTTGAACAGGCAATTGAACGGGCGGGAGCAGGAAAAGGCAATAAAGGGTGGGAAGCTGCCCTGGGTGCCATCGAGATGGCCAATCTGTTTTTAGAGCTCAGGTCCTAGACCCGGTTAAAATCAAAAATAGGAGTGGATCTTGAGTCTATTAACTAAAACTTTTACCAAAACCCTGCAATATTTACTGGGAAAGAGGGGGTGTTTCAATGGGTGATCCCGGATTTGATCTGGATTTTAGCCTTGACGGCAAGGTTTCACTGGTCACCGGTTCGGCCAGGGGCATAGGAAAAGCCATCGCACTGCTCTATGCTAAAAAAAAGGTGCAAATATTATCCTGGTCGATATGGATGATAAGATCAAAGAAGTCAAAGCTGAAATAATAAAACTTAAAAGAAAGTGCCTGTCCCTGGTATATGATATTACTAAAACCGGGAATATCACCAAGATCATTTCAAAAAGCATAAAGGAATTTGGGAAAATAGATATATTAATAAATAATGCCGGTATTGTGTTTTTAGAAAAGGCCGAAAACCAGTCCTTTGAACAATGGGATAAGACTATTTCAGTAAACCTGACTGCACCCTTTTTATTGTCCCAGGCTGTGGGCCGTGAAATGATCAAAAGAAAATATGGAAAGATCATCAATATAGCATCACTTGCAGGAATACTGGGCTTTGACATGAGGGTCGCCTATTGCTCCAGCAAAGCCGGGATAATAGGAATGACGAAGGCCCTGGCAGTCGAATGGTCCAAATATAGGATCAATGTCAATGCTATCTCCCCTACAGTGGTCCTGACAGAAATGGGTAAAAAAGCATGGAAAGGCGAGGCGGGAGAAAAAATGAAGAATAAAATACCATTAGGGCGTTTCTTAAATCCTGAAGAAGTTGCATCTGCAGCAGTTTTTCTTGGAAGTGATAATGCCAGTATGATAACTGGCTCCAATATTATAATTGATGGAGGATATTCTATTATATAATTTTTCCCTTATCATGATCAATAATAGGGTGGGCCGGATATCCGCTTCAATATTTGCAAATGCCTCCAGAGTCGATAGAATATTAATTTGTAGGGACTTCAGGAAAGCCTGAATATCAATATTAAATATGAACAGGAGTCGATAATGATAATAGTCAATGTTTTTGTTCATGTAAAACCGGATAGATCAGAAGCATTTAAGGAAGCAACTATAAAAAATGCCAGAAGCAGCATTCTGGAACCGGGGATCCTGCGGTTTGACTTCATGCAGCAGGAAGATGATGCTTCACAGTTTTTACTGAATGAAGTGTATATTGATAAAGATGCAATAGCACGGCACAAAGAGACCGCCCATTATGCCCTCTGGCGTGAAACAGTAGAGACGATGATGTCCGAACCAAGAAAAAGCATTAAATATACAAATATATTTCCTGATGACAAAGGGCTCTAATAATTTGGCCGGGGCAGGAAGATCCCCACTTTTAACCTGCCGGGCTTTTTTATATTCCCCAAAGATCTACATAAAAAAAATTAGAAGTGCCTATTTTCAGATAAACACTTCTAATTTAATATCCCTATTAAATAAAAATTTAATAGTCTGTCTCAGAGAAGCTTGCTTGCCAGTTCAACGGCACTGGATGCATCTGGTGCATAACCGGCTGCGCCAATAGAATCAGCATACTCCTGTGTCAGTGGAGCACCACCTACAATGACCTTGATCCCGGCTGCGCCTGAATCCGCACTTATTGCATCTACCACTTCTTTCATTGCCGGCATTGTAGTAGTAAGCAGGGCTGAGAGGCCTATCAGCTTTACATTTTTCTTCTTGGCTTCTTCAACAAACTTTTCTGCTGATATGTCCACTCCCATATCGATTACCTGGTATCCTCCGCCTTCCAACATCATGCCTACCAGATTTTTTCCAATATCATGCAGGTCTCCCTGTACTGTACCGATCAATACGGTACCTTTCAAATCAGCGCCGCCTTCAGAGAGCAGGGGCTTAATAATATCCATTGCTGCATGCATTGCCCTGGCCGCTATCAATACTTCTGGTATGTACATCTCATTTGCCCTGAACTTCTGTCCCACTACATCCATACCCGGCACAAGGCCTTCATTCAATACTTCCTGGGCAGCTATATCCTCGCCTATCAGCTTTTCTGCGATCTCTTTAGATGCTACATTGTCACCTTTGATGATCGCATCAGCTAAATCCTGATATTTTGCCATATCGTCTCCCTTCTTTTTTAATAACTTTTATGATACCAGAAATTATCTAAAAAAAAAGATAAACATGTGAAAAACTATTCACAATATATCGTTTTTTTATTTAATCAATTTTTTTAATGTTGTATACTTTCTATACAATATCTCAAACATGAGCAAGGAAATTTACCGGTTAACAAATTTTAACTTTATGGCAATAAACTCAAAAAAAAGTTTACACAAACTGGGAAATGAGGTAACTAACTGCCAAAAATGTAAGGACCTGGCATCAACCCGGTTACAGGCTGTACCTGGTTCAGGTGCAGCAAATGCAATTGTAATAATTGTTGGAAGTCATCCAGATGCAGCTGGGGCTGAAAAGAAGGGCATACCTTTTGCGGGTGATGATGCCGGAAAATTAATAAGAGGGATCTTAACAGAAACCGATCTATCCCTGGAAAAAGATATTTATGCCACCTATCTTACCAAATGTACATCCAGGGCACTGCAAAAATCCAGCAGTGGGGAAACTGCTGTCCCGGCAGGACCACAAAAAAAACACATAAGTAATTGTATTTCCTACCTGACTAAAGAAATATCAATAATAACTCCGCATATAATTGTTTCTCTAGGGCTGGATGTATCAAATATAATATTAAATAAGTTTTTTTCTGTTGATAAAAAATATAGAAATATGGAAAAAATTCATATGCGGATGTTTGAAAATCCTTCTTTTAAGCTGGTCCCGTTCTTCAGCCCTTATGATGTTACAGCTAAAAGCATCGTGACCAGAGAAAAGTACCAGGAGGATTTTAATTCCCTGGCAAAGCTGCTTAAAAAAGTTTAGTTCAGATCAGGTTATTAATTTTCCACAAGATATACTCTAATTTTTCTCCTTCCGAACCTGAAAGCTTCTTCAAGAGTCTCAAAGCACAGGTCTATCCTGTTTCCCTTGATCCATCCTCCTGTATCAGCTGCCAGGGCTTCTCCGTATCCGGGAATAAATACCCTGGTGCCCAAAGGAATAACCCTGGGATCCACTGCAACTATCCCTTTTCTGGCCCGGAGCCCTGTGGCGGTTATTCCATTTCCATTTATATCATTGCCTCCTGAACCAAAGGCATAATAAGCAGTAGCCACCATTTCCCACTCGCCGACCAATGTTATGCCGCTTGGTTGTATTGCCGCTATCCTTTTTTTTATCTCCCCTATGAGGCCCTGCATTTCAGATTTTTCACTTTTGACTTTATCCAGCAGGACTTTACTTTCTGCTATATTTATCCGCAGCTTTTCCTTTTCTTCTTCAATTACTCTTTTTGTGCCCTCTTTTTCCATTTTCTTCTCTTCGTATTTTCTTGATACTCTATCAAGTTCTTCTTTTTGATAGCGAAGCTCTTCGATCAGATCAGCCTCCCGGCTCATTATATTTTTAAAAAGAAACAAATTGTTGACGACTTCATTCAGGTTCTTTGCACTGATTATGAATTTTGCTACTTCATTGTTTCCATATTTATATGAATATATTATCTTTTCTGAAAGTATTTCTTTACTTTTTTTAAGGCTTAAGATCAGGTCCTCTTTTTTAGTTCCCAGCTCCCACAGTTCCACTTCAAATCCATCTAATTCTATATTTAAAGCATCGATCTCATTTTCCCTTGTCGTGATAAGAATTTCAAAAACAATTACCTCTTCCAGCAGCATTTCTTCATCCTGGCTTAGTTTTGCTATCTCATTTCCTAATTCTCTTAATGTTATCCCGTGGATCTCTCCGGGAAACACTGCAGGCATGGATATAAAAAGTATGATAACAATTAAAAGGATCACTGCCTTCTTAAACCAGGGCGAGCAAAAACGAATAAATGGCTTTTCAATGATCCTTTTCCTCATTTTACTGACCTGCTTGAATAAAGTATTTAAATAATTGTTTTTTCATCAACAATTTTATTATAGAATCAGATATTTTGATATATTTTTTAGATATTTTAAAAAATATATTGGGCGGTGAGCCCAACCTTGTGGTTTTTCCTTAACCTGCTGGTTTTGGAAAACGGTAGTGGCCAGTGACCGCCTCTTCCCTTAAAATATCTTTCTCTACTGTATAGCCTGGCTCAATATAGTTATAAATCACCTTGGGGATCCCATCCCTTGTCGTCTTATCTGAAATGATTCCAATATTATCGCTAAAACCATCATCATCCATATCAAAAAAAACAATATCCCCCGGAAGCCACAAAAAGAGGATCTCTTCATTTGAAGCGCTGAAGTAGATCCCCAGTATCCGGGCATTCCTTGTAAAGAATACCTCTAAATTCTGGATCCTCCGGTAATCAATATTTGGATCACCGGCCGTCTGATTCCAGATCTCCCTCAAAGGATACTCCCCGAAGTTTTCCATTATATCCTCATCTACCAGGTCCCTTATGCTAAACCCCGCATCCAGGAATGCCCTTGCTACTATATCAGCACAGTTTGCCAGGTGTTGGGGCGGATCCCCTCCCTCATAATAATTACTTTCTTCCTCTTCTAAAAAAATATTGCCTGCAGGATCTTCTAATTGTTTTTTTGCCCCCAGCAATATGTCTTCCTGGTCATCGGTCCCATCACCATCTTCATCTGAATCTATACCGGTACTGTCCATATCGATAAGGCGGAACCTTGGAAGTTCTCCGGCAAGGGCTGTAGGAGGCTGGTATTCCTCTTTAAATGAAAATCTATTGATACTGACGATTATTGCTATAAGGATCACGAGTACAACTATGATCAGGAGAAAATGTCTTATATTAAATCTTCTTTTATGCTCTTCCAATGTCTTAAAGGTAAAACAACTTATATCGTTTATGGTTTAAATCCAATTACTATTCGCATCAAAGATATTGAACCCTGTAAATTCAAAATTTATTATCCCAATATCGACCTTAGATACTACAAATAAACCAGCCACCGTGATCCCGATCAGGATCAATGTGAATATTGTAATATATATATAAAAATACTTTGGAAAAATAACCTTTTTTTCCACTTTGTGTTCCTCCTGCTTCCTGAACAATTCTATTATGACCCTGAAAATATTTAACGCCAGGAAAGCTATAAGGGCCATAACTGCCAGGAATGAAGATGTTTTTAAAACTCCAGGGCCAAATACGGTCCCATTATTTCCATACAGCATAAAAGGTATCACTCCGCCTGCAATGACCAGCCAGGACAGGAAGATAAATATGAGGTTTATGGATATATAAGTATTGCTTTTTAGGAGCCCCCTGAAGTTTTTAATAGTGTCGGTGCCTTTTTGCATTTCCAGGATAGCTGCCGTGCCGTATACCGGTAAATATCCTAAAACTAGCAGCAGCAAAACAAACAGGTTTAACCACTCCACCTCCGTCCTGCCCGCAATACCACTTGAAAATACTGCACCTCCCAGCAGGAAGACTGCCATAAAAAACAGGAATAGAAAAGCCAGGATCCTTCTCAGGCTGCTTGTCCTGATAGCTCCGACATTGGCAGCTGTCATGGCAAGAAATGATAAGGCAAATAAGATCACCGAGGCAAAATGGCCATTTTTTTCCAGAAAGAAGTAAAAAAGGCCGCTAAATTTAAAAAGTATAAATATGCCTGCAGGGAAATAAAAAAACCATATAACTGAAAGTGAAGTATGGTCGATCCTCCTGACAAGCTTCAAATAAGGGCCCTGGAAAGGAAAAATAAAAAAGTAAAGGTATATTGCTGCAGCAAAGACTACGGCACTAAAAGCAATCAGGGAGCCCGGCATATTTCCCGGTTCCAGGAATTGCCTGATGTTTGTAATATCTGTTCCGCTAAATAATATTGAAAAACCAAAGAACAGCAGGATCAGGGATAACAGGGCCGTGAGGGAGAATCTTGAAAGATGCTCCCCAGTTTCTTTTACCCGGGGATTGAGGCCCGTTAAAAGCTGGAATACAGCCAGTGTAAATAATGAAAAACTGATAAATATCATTATAAAATTACTGGAGATTATCAGAAAAACTAAAACTATAGTTGCAAATAATAATATGATTATTAATTTTATGAAATTATCACTGCCCATTTTATATATGGAGATATAAAGTAAAAGATTTAGCGCACAGAATAAAATGGTCCCTGTAAGTATTACATGAAGTAAATTGAAATCCAGTAAAAAATTTGAAAAATCTCCCCTGGCTAAATAACCATAAATATTAAAATAAAAGGCGGCAGCCATTGAAATAGCTGAAATAATAGCAATAGCTTTCTTTATGGCTTTCCTTCCTGATAAGCCAAAAAAGATAGAAATAAGCATTGAACCCGCAAGAACTGCTGCACTGCCCAGTGGGTAAAGCCTGTTGCCGATATTAATTAAAAAGTCCATGGTCTATGGATTATCCTCTCCCCACCAATCACTCCTTGTGATTTTAAATAGTTTAAATTCTTCCAGATATTTTTTTCTATCCATAGCATCCTGATTGATATAGATAAAATAGATGATGGCAAACATGAATAAATATAAAGCTGTTGTCCCGAATATTATAAAGATCTTATCCCATACTGCCTGTGCATATAATAATTGTGAAAAGCTGAAGAAATTAATAATGGATGATATTATTATCAGTTGAAAAGTTATCAACAGGGAGAGTATGTTCCTACTATAAAAAACTCCAAATATTCCCAGCAAGAACAGTAAAAAACTAAAATATATTACTAGCTCAAAATTCATTCTTCTTCCCCGTTTTTTTGCCTGTCCCTTGACTTTATTATGACAATAAACCACAAAAAGGTAATAAATAGCGCTGAGACCAGGATTACTACTACCGGGCCATATGAAGAAAATATGCTTTTTATGACCAGCCCCGGGTCTGTGAAAGAAATATTATAAGGCTGGTCCCCAGACTGGTTTCCGGTTCCGGCCAGGTATCCGTAAGTACTATTAAAGATCAGGTACCCCAGTCCGCTGCATAAAAGAAGAGGCAGGACTATATTTAGCACATTTTTTGTGGTGGTCCTGCCGCTTTGCCGGTCCCTTTTACTTGTCTGCCCATCTTCCGGCTCCAGCTGGCCGTGACTTCTCTTTCTTCTTGCTTCCCACTGTATAACAGCTATATACAGTAGTATAAAGAAAAAAGTAAACACAAATCCTGCAGTAAAAAAAGTAAAACCGGAATACAGGGCAAAACTTAAGATCCCGGCAAATACATACATCAAAAAAAGAAAAATTAATTTCTTCTTTTTATCATTGATCACCAGGGCCAGTATGCCTGACAGGAATAATCCAAAAACACCTGTATATTGAATAATTGTTATAATTAATTGGTTATCTATTATCATAATTATTTTTTCCAGAAATCCCTTATTGTCCCGGCCTGCTTGATCAGATCGATTTTTCCCATTTTTAGATCCCTGATCTTAAAATCTGCCAGTTGATGCCTGTAAGACATATTAATAGCTTCAAACTCACAACATTCAACGCAGTTGCCGCAAAAAATACATCTCCCCAGGTCCAGAAAGAATTCTCCCAGCACTTCTTTTCCCCTTTTTCCGGCTTTCCTGCTGACTTCAATGCAATCCTTTGGGCATGTTTTCTGGCACAGACCACAGCCATTGCAAATTATATCAAGAGAATCCAGGCCCAGCTTCAAGTGAATCATGCCCCTGCTGTCTTCCGGAATAATAATTCTTTCTTTGGGATATACGACTGTCCTGGGTCTTTTAAATATATTTCCAAGATTAATAAAAAAGTTTTTAATGATCCTTAACATCTACGGTCCGTCCTTATTATTAAATCAAACTAAGACATTACTGTATATAATAAATCCCAGGGTGACCAAAAAATTAACAAGCGATAGTGGAACCAGGAATTTCCAGTTGATCCTGACCAGCAGCCTGTAATCATCTATTCCTCCAAATGATTTATCCAGGAGCAGTAATACTATAAAAACAAAATAAAATTTTACAGCCAGGATTATTTCCCCTCTTATAAAATAAATATTATTATACCCACCCATATAAAAGCTTATTAGAATAATGATCATAAAAAAGATCATCATATATTCCGATAACCTGATAATAACTTTTTCCAGTCCCATTCCCTCTCTGGAATGTGACGACTGCCCATCCAAATAGTTTTTCCTGTTAAGGGAAAGCAGTTTTAACTGCATGAGTACCGCAGCAAAGAAAACTATAAAACCCAGGGGCTGATATACAATATTCCAGTATTCAAACTGGGTATTTATGATTTCTTTAAGGCTAAAGGTCTTGCTTATTAAAACAATACTGGCCGTGCAAAACAGTACCGGGATGACAAAGGATAACATCATTCCCATCTTTTTGACTGTTTTACTGAATAAAAAATCATACCTGGTCCCTCCGGAGATAAAAATATTCATGGCCAGAAGGGCCATATAGAAAAACATAGCGGCCAGAAAGCTGTAGCTGGAGTCTACCAGTATGATACTTTCAGTAATAGGGGTGATACTCCAGATCAAAAATGAAAATACAAAAAGAAAAAAGCTCCAGATCCCAAGGCTGGCATCTTTTGACATATATTTAAAAAACCTGATCACTGGAAAACCTATACCGCCCGACCTGGTTAATTTATACCCTCTCCTGAGTTCCATGCGGGCAGATATCTTATTATTAAGATAGCTGCAAATGTATATATTTACTCCAAGAATAATTATGATGTAAAATATTTTCTTCAGTATAATAAACAATTTGCCCTGCCAATACTTAAAATAAATAAATTTTAATGGCCGATTATCTCTCCCGCGCTGATATCCAGGCTTGTTAAAACCAGCTCCACATCTTCCAGCCTGCATCCAGTCAGTATTTCTTCACTGGAAGCGATACTGTTAAGGGAAGGGCCCATTACAGCAAGCAGCCCTATGTTTCCTTCTTCGATCTCGACATATATCTTAAAAACACCATGCGGGCACTCAACTGCAGAGCTTGCCGCCTGACAGCCAGGATCAAGATTTGATAGGTCGACCTTTTTGATCACTGTTCCTGCAGTTAATTTACCGAGTATCTGGTCCACAAGGCCTGTGGATTGATATATTTCACCAAACCTTACAAATACCCTGTCCAGGCAATCGCCGCTATTTCCCAGCGGAATGGTAAAAGACAGGTTCTTATAATCAATAAAATCTTCATCTTTCCTTAGATCAAACCTTATACCCGAAGCTCTCAGATTAGGGCCGGATACCCCGAATTCTTCGGCAGTATTTTTATCCAGCATTCCTGTTCCCTTTAATCTTTCCATTACTGTAAAATCATTCAGGACCATATTTTCTATTTTATGCACGGCTCTAAAAAATATTGGAACATCATTTCTTATCAATTGTAAAACATCTCCGCCTATGTCTTTTATAACTCCCCCTACCCTTACAAAATTAGGTATCATGCGGGAATTAGTTATGGCCTCTATAAGGCTTAATATCCTTTCCCTTTCAAGAAGAGAAAGGTCGGCTGCAGTATCACAGCCCAGGACACTGCAGATATTTGATATATAATAGATATGATTTGACAGCCTGTACAGCTCGCTCAGTAGCATCCTGATATATTTTGCACGGCCCGGGATTTTTAGCTGTAATGCTTCTTCAAAAGCCATGCACAGGCAAAGTTCCGGAAAAATGCCTGCCTTCCAATCAAACCTGCTTATATAAGCTATCAGGTTATTTACCTGAAATCCTCTAAAAAACCCATCGTCAATGACTTTACTGATATCCAGGCTGGCCAGAGTTTTTACGATCATATCTTTATTTTTATCAATATTGAGATACAGATCATAACTATCAAGGCCTTCGGGCCCACTGCCGAAGATCTTTACATCTAAAGTCTCCAGATATTTTTTGTCTTTTTCCTTATAAAAACTTGCTGTTTTAAAAAATTTTTCTGTTTGTTCGACTACCCGGCTGTAATTATTTTTTAGATCACCGGGAGGCAGCTTTACTTTAATAATAATAGACAGGTTTTTCCCCGTGGAAAAAAAGTTTAATATCATATGTGTTTTTTTCTTGAAGGTGAAATCATTAAGATATCCCAGGCTCCGTACTTCCAACTCTTTATTGTTCCTCAATTCTTCCAATAATGGGGGGACACTGCTTGCATCCACCTCTAATAGCAATTCTTTCCCCACCCTTGAAATGCTGGCTACCTTGTCCTTTAAATGAAGATTTAAGGTTTTTTCAATCCTTTCTAAAAAAACCTGCCGTGAAGTAGAATAAATACGGTTATAGATATCATCTATCGTCATAAAGTCTTTCTTTCCTTTTTCATTGTACAGTTCTAAGACTGATCGCCGCGGATAAATTTTAAAATTGAATATATAAATGCTTCCGGCCTGGGCGGGCACCCGGGTATAAACATATCCATCTTTATCTTTTCCCTGAATTTTCTTAGAAGCTTGCTGTTTTCCCTGAATATATTTTCATCCAGGACACAGCTTCCGACTCCAAATACCCATCTGGGAGAATCCATATTCCTGTAAATATCTATCACCCGGTCCAGTCCTTCTTGATTATACAGGCCCTGGACCACAAGGATATCAGCATCCTCGGGCAGGCTTACAAAGTTTACCCCAAATCTTTGAATATCATATAAGGGGCCTCTTGTAGCAAAAATTTCCTGTTTGCAGCAGCCAAACCCTGCTACAAAAATATTCAAACTGCTTTTTTCAATTGAAGACATGTAAACTCCTGCAAAAATCAGGTCAATCCAGTATTTTTGACCGCACCAGATATATTAATACCAGTATTAAATACAAAACAATTCCTATGATAATGAAAAGATTAAAACCGGTCCCGAAATTCCCGGTATAATCAAAAACAGCAAAAGCCAGTAATAAAAACAGGACCGCAAAAATAAACACTGAAGCCAGGACGAAGGTATTCCGGACAAGATATGGTTTTATGCTGAAATCAGATAGCCTGCCCTTGAGCTGATGATGGGCACTGTTTTTAGCTTCATCTCCCGGAGGATATTTTCTTTTGGCCCTGTAGGCCAGGCTTCTCCATATAAAAAAAAGTACCAGGAAGATCAACACAGAGGCCAGTATCATCATTGTAAAAGAAACCATGTTATTGACATATGAAGCAATTGATTCTTCCGGCATTATCTTTCCTGCATTTAATTCTTTTTTTTGAGTTTAAACTTTATCACAATTGAATTGCTTCTACAATAATGGTTTACAAGGCCCCGCTGCTGCCGGACGCTGCCATTAAATATTTATATTTTTTAATGAAATATAATATAATAAAAAATATGAGAAGACCAAAACCATCAAATAGTATTGAATCAATTAAAAAAATTGGTATATTTTCCTGGTCCATAATCGGATTTCTCATAATACTGGCCCTCATCCTCTATTTAATATTCCTGGTAAGAATAGCTGTTATCCCGATCCTGCTGGCTCTTGCCATCGGCTATCTCCTGGGACCCCTGGTCAGGTTTTTTCAAAAGAAGATGAGGAAGGGTTTTGCAGTAGCACTTACATACCTGCTTTTTATAGAATTACTCTTTATTGTATTCTTCTTTGTCATTCCCATAATAACAGACCAGTTCAGGGTATTTATTGACAGGTTCCCTTCTTACCTTCAAAATCTTGATAATACAATAAATAATTTTATCCGGAACAGTGTGATAGCCCATAATATTGAAAACTTTCTTGGCAAAAAAATTGTAGCGCCGGATACCAATGCTATCATCCAATATATTATGAACAGGATAAATTTTGGGGAACTGGACATCCTGCAGACAGCTACCGTATTTACCAGGTCTATCATAAATATAATACTCTATATTATCGTTGGCCCCATCCTGGGTATATATATACTTATGGATGCTGATAAAATAAAAACAATTTTTATAAAAGCTCTTCCAAGAAGATCCAGGCTCCAGGCAGCAATAATCATAGATAAGATCAACCGGGTAGCCGGGAGATATATCAGGGCACAGATACTGGTCTCTATTATTGTCGGGGTCCTCTGTACTATAGTACTTCTGATCCTCAGGATCGATTTAGCCATACTGCTTGGATTTATTGCCGGACTCTTAAATATCATTCCCCTTGTCGGGCCAATAATCGGCGCCGTACCGGCTGCACTGGCTGCCCTCTTTATTTCTCCCCTGAAGGCATTACTGGTCATCATTTTATTTATTGCAATACAGCAGATCGATAATTATGTGATCTCCCCCAATATCATGAAATACCAGGTCAGGGTCCATCCGGGCCTGATAATACTCTCACTTATGGCTGGAGGGGCTTTATTTGGTTTCTGGGGCCTTATAATCGCTGTTCCCATCGTAGCGATCCTCCAGGAGACCTTAAAATATTATCTCTTTGAAAAAAACAAAACAGCATCCTGATATATTTCCTTCAACGGCCTGCCTGTCTTTTTGGCAAGGTCCCTGCAAGATTCAAACTCCGGAGAGATGTTTATGACTTTGCCTTTAAAAATACCTTTTTTTATCTCTACTTCACCATAAGGCAATCTGACTTTTTCGATCTCTCTGTCCAGGCAGTATCTATTTATTTTTTCCCTCCTTATTCCCAGGGTCGTCGTCTGGGAAAAAATAGTATCGATGACCTTTTGTTCAAGATCACTGCTGCAGATAACACATAGCTTGAATGCCGGCCTAAATTTTTTCATATAAATATTTTCAACCCATACATCCTTTGTTTTCTGCCTGGAGAGTTCTTCCAGGACATATCCGATTATCTCAGGAGTCGTGTCATCAATATTAGTTGAAAGCAGGACCAGGTCTTCGGTTCCTTCTTCAGGCACGGCTTCAGCCTCTCCGGTCAATATTCTTAAGACATTGGGTATTTTAGTATTTTTTCTGCTCCCTGCCCCATATCCAGTCTTTTTCACATCAATAGACGGCATACCACTAAAATCTTCTGACAATGCCTTTACTATCGCAGCTCCTGTAGGAGTAGTGACTTCGAAGTCAAAGCCGCCTTCATATACTGGGATCCCCTTTAATATTTCAAGAGTTGCAGGGCCCGGAACAGGTAATATTCCATGCTCTGTATCAACAAGACCCCTGCCCAGCGGTACTCTGCTGCAATAGACCTTCTTGATCTTAAGGCTGTTTACAGCTATAGCGGTCCCTACGATATCAATAATGGAATCAAGCGCCCCTACTTCATGAAAATGTATTTTTTCTTTTTCCTGGTCATGGACCTTTGCTTCAGCCGCAGCGATATATTCAAAAATATTTAAAGCTATTTTCTTGATCCCGGGAGCCAGCTGGCTGCTGCCAATAATATTTTTTATATTTTCATAATCCCTGTGGGGTTGTTCTCCTGTTACTTTTACATCAAACTTCTGTGCGCTTATCGGCCCCGCTTTCACCTTCCTGCTCTCTATCATATATCCACTGATATTTACCTTTTTAAACTCATTTTTGAGGTGGTCCAGGCCAAGGCCTATATCTATCATGGCACCTATCATCATGTCCCCGCTGATGCCGGAAAAGCAATCTATGTATAATATCTTTTCCATATCGATTATCCCCCTGTTTTAATATAAATAATTTCTCACAGAATATCAAATACACCGGCACATTATTACCAAAACTATTGTAAAAACTTGCTTTTTTATATAGATTACTTCTTTAAATGTTTATTGAAAGATAAAAAAATTGAAACCGGAAACAATGCCTGAATTGGAAAGAAAAATAAATAAGCTAAAAAATATCATGGAAGAGATGGGGTCGGTAGTGGTCGCTTACTCCGGAGGGGTGGACAGCAGCTTTCTTTTAAAAATGTCAGTAGATATTATGGGAAAAAAGGTCCTGGCAGTCACTGCAAGATCACAGGTCATCCCAGGACATGAAATAAGAGATGCAAAAAGATTTGCAAGATCCATCAAATGCAAACATAAGATCATAAATTATGATTGCCTTGATTCAAGGGAATTCAGGTCCAACCCCAGAAGTAGATGCTATATCTGCAAAAAAAAATTGTTTACTGTTTTTCTCTACTTAAAAAACAGCTACAAATACAACTACCTTATCGATGGTACAAATCATGATGATAAAAATTCTCTTCGTCCCGGGCTTAAGGCACTAAAAGAGCTGGGTGTCAGCAGCCCGCTTGCTGAAGCATGCCTTACAAAGGAAGAGATCAGGGAATATTCAAAGATTCTTGACTTGCCTGCCTGGGACAGGCCGGCACTTGCCTGCCTGGCTACAAGAATTCCTTATGGGGAAGAGATCACTGAAGCAAAGCTTAAAATAATTGAAGAAGCAGAAAGTTTTATTACTTCGCTTGGGATCAAACAGGTAAGGGTAAGATATCATTATCCAATAGCCAGGATCGAAGTCCCGGATGGAGAATTACCCGATACCATTAAAAATGGTACCAGGGAAAAGATCACGGAACAGTTAAAAAGAATCGGTTTTGAATATGTGGCGGTAGATCTTGAAGGTTACAGGTCGGGGAGCATGGATGAACCCGGGAAATAAAAAACATACACTTAGTATATTTTATTTCATCTTTATTATTTTTGGATTATCAATGGTCATAGATCCATTGATCCCGGTGATCGCAGAAGAACTCCAGGTAGGTTATGATAAAATCGGGATCGCCCTTTTTATAGGATCCATAACTGTCCTGGTCTCAAATATTATCGTAGGCAGGCTCAGTGACAGATTCGATATTAAAAAAATAATTATTTGTGGGCTGTTCCTATTGATCACTGGCTTTCTTATTTTTGGGATCTACCTTAACTATTTTGTTTTTGTCATTGTTATAATAATAATACGCAGTGGTTTTGGAGCCCTGGATACAGCCATCCATTCATACTCTTCAAGGTTTTATTTAAGCAATATAAGCAGGGTCTTTGTTCTCCTTGATACTTTCTGGTTTGTGGGCGCTTTTCTCGGACCGATACTTATCAGTATCTCCCTGTTTTTAGATATAGATCATAAATTTGTCTTCTTTTTTCTTTCCCTGGCATTTACAATATCCCTGGCAGTCCTCTACAGGTACTGCCCTTCCTCAGTGGTAAAGAGCAAAGAGCCTGCCCGAAATGTTTCCCCTAAAAAAACTAAAGACAAAACCGTATTTTCTATCATAAAAGACCCGGTGATCCTTTTATGCGCCCTCTTCCTGTTCCTGAATCTTGGAGCTACAATGGGTTTTTCATCATGGCTGACCACTTACTTCCTGGCCTTTAAAATATCGGTTGCCCTGAGCTCTGCATTTCTGTCGATTTACTGGTTTTTTTCCATAGTCGGGCTCCTGGTCACAAACCGTTTACTAAATAGATTAAAAGAGATCAATATTCTCCTGTGGGGGTGTTCCATCGGGGTCATGTGTATTATCATTTTTATCCTCGTTCCAAATATTTATTTAAAAGTTTTATTTCTTTCCATTCAAGCTATTACAGTTTCAGGTGTCTTTGCCCTTACGACTTCTATAGCTGTCCAGAAAAAATCCAGGGATAGCGGGACAGTTTTAGGTTTTGTTATTGCAGGCGCTTTTTCAGGATCGATTGTGTTTCAACCTGTTTTTGGATATGTAGCAGAATATATCGGAGAGGAAAGGACGGCTCTTGTTGCCCTGGCCGGAGTCGTACTGGGCCTGGTAACGGTAATTATTTTATTTAGAATAATAAAAAAGAAAGAATCATTTCAGATCAAAAAGCGCCTCACATAAGAGAAAAGTGCCAGGAGTCCCATTGAAATTATTATTCCCCCTGCCATGCTGAAGAGATATTTAATCCTGCTATTAATACTTCCCATCCATTTTTTTATCAGTGCAAATAATAAAATGACT
>SDBT01003577.1_pt1 | contig 26782 bp, 28 predicted proteins | sample 2277101 | NCBI WGS metagenome assembly SDBT01 (sample SAMN10404973, study PRJNA504765) | marine sediment metagenome | isolation source: marine sediment core GS10_PC15, 103 cmbsf | place: Arctic Ocean: Southern Knipovich Ridge | collected 2010 | reverse complement strand
CTTTGGTTAAATCCCTTAGGCTTATCCTGCACAGGCAAATTCTTAACAACCAGAACTAATTTATCAGAAACCACGTTTAAAGGGTAACGCTCGTATCTATTAAAAAAATCGTCAAAACCGCCGAAGAAGCTATTAAAGGGTGAACGTCTTGCTTCTCTTCTCAGCAAAAGGCTACATTGCAACTCAACCGGCCCCATAACCAGCTCTCCCGAACCAAGAGCAAAAGCCGTTGTGGAAAACTCAATCACATTATAGTCAAGACCATCCACAGTTTCTCTATATTTTTTATATTGTGTAAAAGGCGTAACTAAAAACTCTTCCTGAGAAAGACGAGGATAGCCTACATCACTTACAGATAGCTCCCGCATATACAGCTTAACGCTTATCGGTATTATTTCATTAACATAAGCTATTTTCTTGCCCGCCTCAAGCCTTAAAAAAATACTATCTTTAAGATCTTCCGATAAAGTAGTACTATCTTGAGCTAAGTTCCGTCCAGATAAAACAGCTCCTTTTGTAACTTCAATAACTATTGGCTTTGAAGAGTAAGCCTTACCTTTATAAGTCACAGAAAAAGATGGTATAGTAAAAGTTCCCTCTTTTAGAGGTAAAAGTTGATATGCATGGGTAACCGAAGAGGATGTTCTACCGTTTGTAAACAAAACACTAGTAGCAGGTCCTATATAACGCCAGTTAAACCCTTCTATTTTTGGAAGTTTGGGATCAGATATATTCGAAACTCCAGTAAAATCCAAATTGAGTTTAAGACTAGACCCTAGAGACACTTTGGCGCTACTAACACTTGTACTAAAAGTAATATCCTCAGCAAAAACAGAAAAAGTCACAAGTAACAAGCAACAAACGACAAGTAAAAAGGCAAAAGAAAAAAACTTATTTTGTCTTTTCTTAACTGACAACTGACAACTAATAACTAATAACTGTTCCATGCTACCAATCTTTTAGCACATCCGGTAATTTTCTCATAGGAATTTTTCCTTTATAAAGCTCTTTAGGTTCTTCATTTTGCCCATAACTCTGAAGCAACATAAGAGCTTGTTCTTGGCTCATTCGACCTGAGTCTTTTTCTGAGAAACTTTGCTCATCAGAAAATGCATCCTTCTCTTTGTTTTTACCTTGGGCCTTTTGAAACTGTCTGTCTTGCTCATCAAAAGAAGATTGCCTTTGTTGGAATTCCTTGCTCTGCTGCTCTGATTGGTCTTCTTGCCCATTCTCCTTGTTTTTGCTTTGCTTTTTATCTGACGAATCCTGCTGCTTTTCCTTAGAACCTTCAGATTGTTCCTGTTGTCGCATTTTTTCTCTTAGTTTTTCTAAGTGCTTGACTACCAAATCATGGTTAAATTCAGCATCTTCGTCTTTACTATTTATTATTAGAGCCCTCTCGTAATGTCTTAGGGCTGCTTCAAGAGATTCTACGGCTTTTTGCAAATTAGACTCTTCGTAATTTATCCCATATTTGTACTTAGCATTTCCTGTGTTATATTGAGCTTTCTGCTCTAAATCTTCATCTTCGGCAATAAGAGCTTTTTCAAAATGATTTACGGCTTTTTCATAGTCTCCCGTTTTGTAGAGAGCTGCTCCTAAGTTAAAATTAACAACGTCTGAGTCAGGCTGATCTTCAGCTGCCTTTTCATAATGTTCTAAAGCCTCGGGGAATTGTTCTTTATTATACAACGCATTCCCTTTTTTCACTTCACCTTTTACCGAAGCAAAGGTTGGTATGCATAGCATTATAGAAACTAATAGCCCCCCAATTACAATCCTATCCGTGTTCCGTCGGGACGTCGGGACGTCGGGACGTCGGGACGTAAATTTCGCTATTCGCTCTTCGCTATTCGCTCTTCGGTAAAAAACAAAAAGGCTCGTTAGCGATTTCATGAAATGCCTTTGATTAGCTTGTTTCAATAAATTCATGTTAGTTTTCGTTATTAGCAATTTCGCGAAAACAATTTTGCAATGGACTATGAGGCCAAAAAGCATGGTTTCCGACCGTAGGTCGGAATTTTTGGCCGAATTGTCAGCCGAAATCGCGCTGGGATTTCGGCGCAGGGCAAAATTCGTTTTGCGAAATTGCTGATATCATAGTACCTTTTTCTTATCAGATATAAACGGCTCAGCAATCAGCAAAATTAAGGCAAGAGCGATGAATATCTGAAAACGTTCGTGATAGCGCTTAACGATCTGAGCCTTTATATCCTGTTTTTCCATCTTAGAAAGCCGCTGTTGGTAAATTGTCTCGAGTCCGAACTGGGCTGTAGTCGAATGCACATACATACCAGTTGTAGTAAAGGCTATATCTCTTAAGGCTTTTTCATTAAGCCTAGTTTTAACAACATTCCCCTGCCTATCTTTTAAAAAAGCTCCACTGAGCTGTATTAATTCTCCTTCTTGAGTGCCAATACCAACGGTAAATATTTTAATCCCCTCTTTCTTAGCCTTTTTGCTTAAAGCCGGAATATTACCTTCATGGTCCTCGCCATCTGTAATAATGATAAGTACTTTGTATTTTTTATCTCCCTCTTTAAAAACCTTAAAAGCTTCTTCTATGGCGCTTGAGATAGATGTGCCGCCGCGAGGTATGGTGCCAACGCTTACATTTTCTAAAGAAAGCATAAAGCCTTCATAATCAACCGTTAAAGGGCATTGCAAATAAGCTGTACCTGAAAATGCTATAAGTCCGATGCGATCGCCGGAAAGTTTTTTTACGAGATCTTTTATGGCTAGCTTTGAACGCTCTAATCTGTTAGGCTTAACATCTTGGGCCAACATACTCTTTGAAGTATCAATTGCGACCAATATATCCAGGCCTTGACGTTTGACCTCCTGCCAGCTAAAGCCCCATTGAGGCCGCATAAGAGAAAAAACACTTAATAAAACAACGATAACCAAAAATAAGGACTTTAGTGCCTGTCTTTTGCTATTCACCATGGCCCCTATATAATCCAAAAGCCCTTCCCTGACAAAAGAATTAATTGTTTTTCTTTTTTTCTTTTGGGCCCATGCGAAAAATAAAACCAACACCGCAACCGCGACAAATCCCCAGGCATAGTAATCTTGAGCGAATTTCATAATTTAAGGAATACTGCGTAAAATAGTATTTGCCAACACAATCTCAGTTAACAACAACCCTAAAGCTATTAGCAACGGGATAGAAAATAATTCTTGGTACTGACGATACCCTTTTTCTTCGATTATTGTTTTCTCAAGAGCATCTATTTCTTTGTAAATATTTTTTAGAGTCTCGGTATTATCTGCATTCCAGTATTTGGCATTAGTTTCTATCGCTATTTTTTTAAGAGTTTCCTCGTCTACACTTATCTCTCTTTTCCTATACACTTTTTGTCCAAATATATTCTTTGTAGGAAAGGGAACGAAACCTTTACTCCCCACACCTATAGTATAAATTTTCACCCCTAAAGTCTTTGCTATTTTTGCTGCCGAAAGAGGTAAAACATTGCCGGCGTTATTTACACCGTCAGTTAAGAGAATAACTATTCTACTTTTTGCCTTTGTTTTTTTTAGACGATTTAAAGATGAATTTATGGCCGAACCTATAGCTGTGCCGTCAGCAATAGCGCCTATCTCAACTCTTCTTAAGTTCTCGATTAACCAATCATGGTCAAGGGTGAGCGGACAAACCGTATAGGCTAAAGCCGCAAAGGTAACTATGCCTATGCGGTCATTGCTTCTTTGTTCTATGAATTCATTAGCTACCTTTTTAACCACGAAAAGCCTATTGCGTCGCTGGCCTAAAACTGAAAAATCCTCAGCCAACATACTGCTTGATGAATCTATGGCTAATACTATATCTACACCTTCAGTTTCTTTATAGACTTCTTCATTAGGTATACGCGGCCCTGACAAAGCAATAAGGAAAAAAACGATAGTAAGAGCCCGTAAGCATATAAGATTCTCTGAAGCTTTTAATTTAAAGGTTGGCTTAAAAGATTCCAGTAGCGCTATCGATGAGAACTTTAGAGCTGACTTTTGTTTATTTTTTTTAGTAAAATATACAAAAGCACCTACAAGAGGAATCACTGCTAAAACCCATACTGTTTTAAAAACAATGTTAAACATAAATTAATATTTAAACAGGCCGGTGGCCACCGGCCCCTACATAATCGTTTTTGGTTTCGTCAACAACTCTTTTTGCCGCAGCAAAGCTATCATCTATTGCTTTAGATTCCGGTTTGAAACGAGCAAATTTAACCAAATCACAATGCTGAAGAAACTCTTTTAATAATTTTTTTTGCTCGGGACTCAAACAATCAGCCGTTTGCAAAGATAGGATAAACTCTTCTGTAGTCATCTCCGGTGCCTTAATCATAAAACGATTTTCAAGATACAGTCGAACAATTCCGGAAAGCTCTATATAGTATTCTTTAATTTTTCCAATTTTCGGTAGATTCTTTTTCTGCAGTTCCTTAAAGGCCTGATAGGCTATTTCATGGGCAGGTCTTATAGATATTTCTTTTTTTAATATTTGTTTTTTTCTGAAATATCTTTTTAGGAGAAAATAAAGACCACCTAGCCCTAAGATGACTGCCAAAGATATAAAGAAGTTTCTAGATGAAAAAAACGTTGTGTAACCAACCGGCGGTTTTATATCGCGTATATCAGCTTGCTTCATTTTAATGCAATCTTGATTGTCTTTTCTTGAAAAATGTTATTAAGGCCTTCTCGTATGGCTCATCGGTATTAATATCAATGCTATCAATGCTCAAAGAACGAAATAGATCCCTCCTCCCTTTAAAGCGACGACACATTTGATCATAGTAAGCACGCCGTAATTTAGCACAACTTGTATCAATGGTCTTAAAGTCACCGCTTTCAGCATCAAAAAGTCTTATAATGCCAGCCTTGGGCAATACACGCTCTCGGGGATCATTTATGGTAATAGCAACCAAATCATGGCGTTTGTTAGCTATAGAAAGTTTTTTCTTAAAATTATTGGCAAAAAAATCTGATATAAGAAAAGCTATGGTCCTGCGCTTACTTAAACGTGAAAGATAGTCTAAAGCTAATCCTATATCAGTGCCTTTACCATCTGGTTTATAGTACAGTGCTTCGCGTATAACTCTTAAGACATGGTGAAGACCTTTACGGGGCGCAATAAATTTCTCAATGCGATCGGTAAAAATAATAAGGCCTACTTTATCATTGTTTTGTATGGCTGAAAAGGCAAGCACTGAACATATTTCAGCGGCAATCTGACTTTTAAGTTTTTCTCTTGAACCAAAAACCGCTGACTGCGACATATCAAGGCAAAGCATGACTGTAAGTTCTCTTTCCTCGACAAACTTCTTAACAAAGGGATGTCCGTAGCGAGCGGTAACATTCCAGTCAATACTTCTTATCTCGTCTCCCGGCACATACTCACGCACCTCGTGGAATTCCATACCCTGACCCTTAAAAACGCTATGGTATTTACCGGCAAAGGTATCAGTAACCATGCGAGAAGTTAAGATTTGTATGCGCCGTATCCTTTTAAGTACGTCTTTTGGTATCATTGAGTAGTTTTTAGTTGTCAGTAATCAGTTTTCAGTTCTTAATCAGTCTATCTCTGAAAGAGTAAATCATCTTGCAAAGCTCCTGACCGTCTTTTTCCAATATCTTCATCTCTTCAGATGTTCGCTCTGCTAAACCTAACCGTTTAATGATTTCAAAGCAAGTAATCACCTCTTTTGTAGAACGGTATGCATAACTTAAAAACTGCGCAAATTCCTTCTTTGTGCTCGAAGCAGCTCCTTCGGAGATGTTCAACGCTATAGAGACAGCAGCACGTTTTATTTGAGAAACCAAATTATATTTCTCTTCATTAGGCAACTCAGTAGAAAAATTATAAATTTTACTTACATAGTCTAAAGCCTTGCAATATATTTTAAGATTTTTCTCATCTTGCATAGTTTTCCACAACCTTACTTATGCGAAATTACAATATATCTACTGAATACTTATAACTGAAAACTAACAACTGTTAAGGGACTTCGATCTCATCGAATATATTTTTTATAATGTCTTCTGATGTTTTTTCTTCGGCCTCCGCCTCATAGCTGACAATTATCCTGTGACGAAGAACATCAGCGCCTATAGTTTTAACATCCTGAGGCGTAACATAGCCTCTACCTTGAGTAAAAGCATAGGCTTTTGCAGCAAGAGTCAGGCAAATGGTTGCTCGGGGCGAAGCTCCATATTGTATGAGACTTGATAATTGATCAAGCTTATATTTTTGGGGATTACGTGTTGCAAAAACAATATCTAAAATATACTTTTCAATCTTTTCATCAATATAAATCTCATCAACCACGCCTCTAGCCCGTATAATATCCTCAGGCTCAATCACAGTCTTAACCTCTATTTTTTTATTGGTAAAACTCATCCTTTTTAATATTTTATGTTCCTCCTCAAAGGTAGGATAAGTAATTTTTACTTTGAGCATAAACCTGTCAACCTGAGCCTCAGGTAAAGGATAAGTTCCTTCCTGCTCGATTGGATTTTGAGTTGCCATGACTAAAAAAGGATCATCAAGGCCAAAGGTATTTTCACCAATAGTAACTTGGCGCTCCTGCATTGCTTCCAGTAATGCGCTTTGTACTTTAGCTGGAGCCCGATTTATCTCGTCAGCAAGTATAATATTAGCAAATAACGGTCCTTTTTTAGTAGTAAAACTGCCTTCTTTAGGATTATAGACAAGAGTTCCCAGCAAATCCGCAGGCAGTAAATCCGGGGTAAACTGAATTCTTTGAAATTTGGTATTAATAGCTTCGGAAAGAGTCTTAACAGCTAAAGTCTTAGCCAAGCCGGGCACGCCCTCTACCAATACATGACCGTTAGCTAATAACCCCACAAGCAAACGGTTTAAAACATAATCTTGGCCCACTATAACCCTGCCTATCTCAGACAGCAAGTTCTCAATAAAAACACTTTCTTTCTTAACTTTTTCGTTTATAAGCGTAATTCCTGTACTCATAGCCCCTCCTTGTTTTCTGATATTTTGATTAAAGGCTCATCTTATGATGATTCAGTAGATACCTATTTTAGCAATAGTCAAAAAATAACACAACACTTTTCGATATATAGATAATTAAGACTTATTGACATAACAATAATAAGAAAATATAATGGAGCAACCATGAAAGAACAAAAAGATGAATTAACCCTTTCTGATTATCTAGCCATTATCCGCAAAAAAAGGCTATTCATTATCAGCCTTTCTTTAATTTTAATAATTATAGCAACCTCGGCTATCGTGCTTCAAGGCCCAAAATGCAAAGCAACTGTCGACATAGCATTTGTTTCTGAACAAATACACCTCACTCATGCAAATGTTACAATTAAAAGTATTCCAGCAAAACTGGCACTACAGTTCGGTCTCCAAATTTTACAATCAGAATCTCTCATGAAACAAGTACTAAAAAGACTGCCGCCCAATATTAGCAAAAACTATGTTAGCGCTGCTGAGCTTCTAAATAATTTTGAAGCCGATGTAGCATTTGCCAAACGCAGCCGGTGGCAACACAACTTAACTTTAACGTCGCAATCTACGACACAGGAAGAAAGTGAGATATTAGTCAAAACATGGCTTGATACATATAGCCACTACCTTAAAATATTACGAAAATTAATCTATGAAAAAGCGCAATTATTATTGGCTCAAGAAACAATCTTAGGTTCCAGTTTGGACCTCAAAAATACTTCTGAACTTTTAGACATAAATAATAAAGTTTTACAGCAGCTAAATAATGATTTCAAAAAAACACAAAGATCATATATCTCTAACGCTGTAGATGAGATCTATCTGCGTATAACATCAATGAAATTAAAAATATCTGCTATCGAAAACCAACAAAAGCATTACCAAAAAGATATACTAACTCTTAAAGAAAGCATTGAGAGAAAAAATGACATACTTGAAGAAGCAGGTATTTTAGATATATACCGTCCCATATTAAAAGGCCTATCTTCGTCTCAAAGTGAATACTCCCACATCCCCCGTCCCTTAATTTTAAATCTATACCTGCCCGGTAAAAGCCTTTTCAGCTACCAAACGATCCAAACAAGTTCAGCCAGGCAATCCAAAAAATTTAACGTCATATTTTGCGCGGGCTTAAGTATCTTTTTGTCCTTATTTATAGCACTAGTCCTTGGAATTAATAAAAAATATAATTAATATTGTATTTCATCAGACACTGCCTTGAGCGTGGTCTTTATACTTGTCCTGGACAAAACTCTTTATTCTTTGTTTAAAAATATCCCGGTCATACTGTAAAGCATTATCACGTATACAAGCCTGGTCAAATTCATAATTCTTAAAATTTATCACAGCCTCTACAATTGCCTCCGAAGTCTGCTCGTTAAAAAAATACCCTGTTTGGCCATCAACTATCGACTCCAATGCTCCTCCCGCGGCATATGCTATTACAGGGCGTCCACAACTTTGGGTTTCTAAGGCTGCCATCCCCCAATCTTCCTCCTGCGGAAAAATAACAGCCCTGCAGTTTTGGTATAACGATACGAGATCCTGCAAGGAAACGTGGCCAAGAAACTCTATGTTACTTTTAGCCATACTCTTAAGCCTATTATATTCAACTCCATGGCCTGTGATTTTAAGAGGCAGTTTTAATGAGTTAAAAGCTTTTACCACAAGATCAACTTTCTTATACGGAACTAATCTTGACGGCACAAAAAAATAACCTTTATCCTCTTTATGTGTAGGGGTAAAAATATGCGTATTTATCGGCGGATATATGATGAAAGAATCGCGTTTATATATATTTTTTATGCGTTTTTTAACATTTTTGCATGTTGATATAAAATAATCTACTGATTCGGTATTTTTTAAATCCCATTGTTTTATACTATTAATATTAACTCTGGCTAGCCATCTTAAAATAACCGGTATGCTCTGCAAGCGTTCTTCGTATGTAACATAAGCGAATCGCATAGGAGTGTAACAATAACAAATATGGCATAAACCCGGTTGCTTTCTGATGTTTTTCGACCAAGCCCAGCTACTGCTTATTACAATATCATAGCGGCTCAAGTCAAATGACCTCACCGCATAAGAATATAACGGCAAAAAAATATCGTGGCGCTGTTTTATAAAAGGCATATTTTGAAGAAAGCTGGTTTTTACTTTACATTTCCATAAATACTTAAACCTTTTCTTATGATAAAAAAGCGCATAGATATCTGCCTCAGGGAAAACATCAAGGAGTGCCTTTAAGCACCTTTCCGCTCCTCCGTTAGTCACTAAATAATCATGGACAATCGCTATTTTCATTTAAACCTTTTTTAAAGACTTTCCATAGACTTTAATTGTTTCTCTCGCTGTTTGAGCCCAACTAAAACTCTTAATGGCTTCAGCTCCTTTTTCTTTCATATTAAAACTCAACTGCTCACCACTTATAATTTCATACATTGCCTCGGCTATTTCTTCTACGTTAGAAGGATCGACTAGCTTAGCTGCATCAAGAACATCCTTTGGCAACGACGAATTACAAGAGGCTATCACCGGAACCTTGCACGCCATAGCCTCTAAAATAGGTAGACCAAAACCTTCATATAAAGAAATATAAATGAACACCGAAGCCATGCTGTATAGCAGCCTTAACTCTTTTTGAGAAACAGTACCGACACATGTTATAACATCCTTCAGGCCTAAATCTTCTGCTGCCATCATTAGTGCTTTTGTGTTTTTTTCGACATCTTTACCTACAATAATTAACTTATACTTTTGAGGCAGTTTTTTATTAAAAACATGATATGCTTTTATTAAATTAAGAATATTCTTCCGCCCCCTAAGCTCACCTACAGACAAAAAGAACTTATCCGGTATGCTATATTGTCTTTTAATATATTCAAAAGATTCTTTGTCGACAATAGACTCGAAATAGCTGCTATGCGCCTCCAAAATAACCTCGATCTTATCTTTGGGAATTCCAGAAATACTTATAATATCTTTTTTGACATTATCCGAAACCGTAATTATCTTATTCGCTTTGTTTATACTTCTTAATACAATATTCTGTAAAAAACACTTTCTTAAAAAACCATAAAATTTTGGCAGAATAAAAAAAATAACATCATGTATGGTTACCACTGTTTTGTAAGGCCCTTTGCGCAAAGGTAAAATATAATGCGGTGAGTGTAAAATATCTATACCATATTCCCTTAAATAGAAATCAAGGATAAACAAGTGCCAGAATAACCTAAAAAACTTACTTTGAAAATTGCACCTGATAAACTTAAAATTCTTATTAATGACTAACTTTTCCCATTTTAATAATTCATTTTTTTTAACCAAAATAATATACTTATTATAATCGTCTACACAGGCTATAGCCTGGATGAGATTATATATATAATTTGATACACCGGTAATATGAGCCGTTGTAAAAGTAGCATCAATCGCTACAGTTATCTTTTTATTTTCCATGTTAGTTTATTAACCAGTAACTTAGAGAAAAATCACCTCACAAACATAAATGATCTTCGCGGATCTATTTTTACTTCTGGATTAAAGAAGCATATAATGACTCCGCTTCCTTAATAAGCTTACTGCCTTTAAGTTCTTCTTTCATAGCGTTCTTTGTTCGCCAAGGAGTAGCTTCATTATCAGATATTAGTTCGTTCTTTTCAATTTTACGCATTTCATAATTAAAATCAGTACCATAGCGCTCGTTAAGTGATTTAATGATTTTGCCGGGACTTTCTATCGCTTCGTCAAACCCGGCGATAACTACTTCATTTTTAATCTTATAGATTGATTTATAAAAATGCACATAACCCCAAATAGCAACTTCATATATCAGTCCTGAATCATTAGCCAAAGTAGATGCTATAGAGAGGTAAGGATCTCTGATAGTCACTACACAAGGTATCTTGTACTGTAGCGCCTTATGAATCTGCATGGGAACATGAACATGACTAGCTACTTTTTTGTCGGGATTCCACATAAGAAATGACTTAACAAGAAAAGTATTAGCTTGTTTTGGGTAACCGTCAATACAAATATCTGTATCAGGATAAACCATGCCTTTTCTTAATTTTTTTAGCAGTTTTAAACAGTTATATAAAAGCAGATTACTGCCAAAATATATCTTTGCCATATATCGTATATTATGAAAAGAACAATATCTCCTCAACGAATTTTTAGCTGCTACTTCCATGTATTAAACATAAACAATTTATGCGGCATCTTTATATCTGTAGTACTTTTCTGCCGCTAAAGACAAGCATAAAAAAGACCAAAAAACAACCCCTGCTACACCCAACAATGCTCTACAAAAGAAAATATCAATGGCTATTATAAAAATTATAGTTTTGGTTATGATCTCAAAATAATTACCCCGGCCCCACTTCCTTTTTAATGCTTCAGCTACCAAAAAAGCAAACCCCAAAAGATAAAGCAAGGCTCCTGGCCAGCCCAGGGCAAATAAAATATGCATGGCACTGCTGTCAAAAGCCTTCGTGCTTTTAGCTCTCCACCCTGCTTTTTCCCTATTGACGTTCGCTAATCGAGTAGGCTGGCCTACACTGCCCAAGCCCTCACCGACAGGATGCGTTAAGAAGCGCCATGACAATTCACACAAAAACAATATTCTTGTGTTTATGCTCTTATCTTCTGTTATATTATGAAATGAATCAAAACGCTTCTCTACTCTTGTTAGGTCAATATTGACATTAAAAGCCAGAAACGAAGAGATGGCCAATGCAGCTATAAGCAATACCTTTATGATCTTGAGCCTCAATTTCCAATCAGCCGTAATAAAGATAACTAGTGTTCCCAAAAACGCCATAGCCCAGCCGCGGCGAATTTGCGTTAAAAAAAGAGTCCCGTATCCGAAAACCGCTGCCAGAGGTACTAAAAATCCTCTGCAATTAAACAGTAAAAACAGCCCTGCTAACACAACAACCACATAATATGCAGGAGCATTAAGTGTACTAAATACCCTAAAATTGAATTCATCGGCTGAACCAAGGTTAAAACTGTTGGATAAAATCATCCAGTTTCTATCCCAATCAAAAAGATGTATAAATTGGATAAAGCCATATACACCCATAATAAAAACCCCCCACATAAATACCAAAGAAATAGTTTTAGAGATCAAAGGGTACTGTTTATAATTTAAAAACAAATGAATACCAAAAAATACAGGGACAACCCATGTCAACAAATCATAACTTGAACTGGCAAGACCGTTTTTTACGACGCCGACTACATAACCGTACCACAATCCTATAAATAAAAAAGTGAAGGCATTAAGGTACTTTTTATCTAAAAAAACCGCTTTTTTCAGAAAAGTATAAATAGTTATCAAGGTTACGGCATAAGGAGCGAGAATCACCGGGTTTACCGGATCCAAGCCAGCGCGATAATCTATAAGCCTGCGAATCAAGGGGTTTAGGAACCATAACCATAACGAAAAACCAATGTACCACTGTTGGTTAAAGCAATAAAAAAATACTCCGATGGTCAAGCATAAGATAAAATAAGCAATTTTAAAAACGTACCAGGTTCCGGCGATAGCACCTGAGACACCAACTGTAATACATATAACAGCAAATAGAATAATAAGCGCTTTGGCCTTGTTCACTCCAATATTTGACCTAGACAATATTTTTCCTATATTTACCATAAATACTTTATCTTACATGTAAATGTACTAATGATTATCTTAGCCAGTATGTTAAATCTTTATTAATCAACGATGATAATTTTTCAACATCACTTTTTAGCTCTTTACAAACAGTAGCCTTAAATTCCTCACTTAAAGGCTTACGCTTGCTTTTCTTTAAATTAAAAACCTGGAAAATCCTAAGAAGCCTGAACTGCCGGCTCCTGATCCCATAATTCTGGCTGCCCGCTAATTTACTTAGTTTGACCCTGGTAACCAGCGGCATAATCAAATAAGAAAGCCACCTTATTCTATGAACTCTGCTTGCATTCATTGCGGGAAAGTCTTTGCGTCCATCATATGGAACATTCAAAAATGATAGGACATTCCTGTATTGCTCCTCGGTTTTATCCACAAAATCGTCAAATACAATTATTTTTACCTGATCTTTAGAGAAAATTCTGAATACCCGCTCGATCTGATCGCCCACCTTGGCTGAATCTCTATACTGCAGAAACGCAGGCGTAGGGCACCTTCTAGTAAGAGATGGAATTCTCTTGCGCTCATCCTGTGAATACCACGCTGACTCAAAATCTTTTTTTTCCTCATAACACTGACACACTAAATGGCGATAACAACTGTATGCCATATCCAAAGGGTTGCGGATCATTATTATGATCTTGGCTTTTTTATTGAAATCATATATATTCTTTACGGCGCAATTTGAAGAGAGATATCGGCTAGTCGCTTCACCGATAGCAATATGCCGGTCTTCTGCTTTTTCAAAAAGAGTTAAATATTCTTCTACTCGGGTTGTTTTATGTAAAACAGGAAAATTTGGATAATCATTTGCGAAAAATCCCGGCTCTTTTAGTTCCGGCATAAAAATATTAGGGTGATACCGTAAATATTCATACAACGAAGTGGTTCCGCAATTAGGTGCTCCAATAATAAAGAAATTAGGTCTTTTGATGATGCTTGCTCCCGATACTGAATAAAGTTATATTTTTAAATAAAAACCCGGCTCCAGCAATGATATTTATTAAAAATACTAATTTAAATTTTACTAATAGCCTTCGGGTAAAAATATTGATCTTATATATCGCTTTTACTATCGAAGAAGAAAAAAGCACGCGCCACTCCAGATCATTGTGAGCCAATTCAGAAAGCACAGGGTAAGTATTGAAAGTAATATTTATTTTTTCCAATAGGCCGGGTTCAAGCAAAAAATATTTTGGCTTATGGTAATGGCAAAAAAAAGGTAACTTACTGTAATTAATGGCTTTTCTGCTTATAGGATAATTATAGGATTCGTCAACTAAGGCATGGGAAATGCCTAACTTCTTAACTGCAACACCCGAAAGAATCTGTTCGCGTAAATACAGTATGTGCGAAAGAGACTTGGTGTTTGTTATCTGAGAAAATAATTTCTGCCAAATATTACTAAATTCTTTAGCATAACAAGTTTTAATCACCATAAAACTTGACTGAAAATAAAAAATATTTTTGACAATATCCTGCTTATTACCTTTTAATCCGCATAGCACCTCATAGGTTTTAATAACTCTTTTTGGTATTCGATAAGCCGGACCGGCACAAAAATCAACATCAGGTAAGCTTTCACCTAAAAACTCCCTTAAGCAAAGCATGTCACTGTCCATAAAAATTAACTTTTCCATAGATGTTTGTATTTTAAAACAGAAAAACTTATTCATAAAGGCATCACCCGGTGATTCCGGCTTCTTACTATTACGAATATACTCAATACGTACACCTAGTTCTCGCAAAGCATCAAGGGTCGCGTTTTTAGGCTTACCACAAATTTCACAAGGAGTAGGAACCGCGGCTATTAACTCATACTCGCAGCGCAAATTATCTTTTAAGGAAGCAGCAAGCAAAAGGACTTGAATCTCTATAGGGCCTTGCTGACAAACAAAAATAAAAGCATAATTACTCATAAGATTTACGATTGATTCAAGCCGTACTACTTCCTATAACTTTATACTGTTCGATTTAAGGTATGTTGACCCGCCTCAGTATCTACCTGAGCCACAGAGAAAGGTCTTTTTCTATCAACTCCTGTAGTTTTAGAATATCCTCTCTGAAAACCCCTCTTAAAACAGTTTTAAACTCCTCACGCAGGGGTTTTCGCTTTTTTTTACATGAATTTAATGAGTTTATGGCTCTCCTTATCCCTAAACGTTCTATATTGAAAAACCGTTTGGATTTCATGATCCCCGAAAATATCCCATCCGGCATGAATGTGGTTATGGCTTTTATTAATTTACTCTTGTACCTCTTACCCTGGTTAATGGCCGAAAAATCACGACGGCCGTCGGACTTTAAACTTAAAAAACTTAAAACATCTTCGTATGCCTTCTTGGGCTCTTTAATAAAATCATCGAACACTATTATTTTTATCTGCTCTTTTGGGAATATGCCGAAAACCATCTCAACTTGTTGACCGAGTTTGCCTATCTCTAAATATTGAGTATCACTAAGATTTACGTAATTTTTGGGAAGGCTCTCGCCTTTTGCCCTACTAGCCTGAAGGGTCCAGGCTTTTTCGAAATCAGGTTCATCTTCTTCTAAGTTCCATAACAACTGGCTGTGATAAGAATAGACCAAATCAACCGGGTTTCGCACAATCGCTATTATTTTTGCCTTATTGTTAAAATCATAAATACCTTGTATGGCCGTTTTAGAACGCAGATACATGGCGGAAGCTTCACCGATTATGTGATGATAAGGTTTTATGCCCTTAAAGAAAAACCACAGGTATTCATTGATATCTTTTTTTTGGAAAATTTTTAGTTTCCGTTTAATATCTTTCGAAAAAAAACCCGGCTCTTTATACTGGGACATATAAATTTGCGGATGTGATTTTAAATAATAATATAAAGAAGTTGTCGCACACTTAGGCGCTCCGATTATAAATAAATTTGGTTTTCTGGTCATACCTTATTTTCTATAGCTAAAAAATATTTTGTCTTTTTGTATTAAATCCTGCAGTCTTATCACATCATCATTGGCCGTCTCTATGAATTAATTCTAATTCCTGGCTTAAAAGGCTTTTAGGACCAGCAGTTATTACTTTTTTCTTCTCTTCGTTTTTCTTAGATACTCGCCCAAATCTTTCGGCTCATTGAACATTACATCATAATATGCGCCAAACATCTCGCAATTAGGAGGGCTATGTTTACGACATATCGTTGGCCGTTCTTGGTAAATATCACATCTATTGTCTTTTCCCAAATACATGCACCAACCCTCAATAAGCTGATACCAATGGTGTTTGTGCACATAAACTTTAACAGTATCAAAATGCAGCTGCCATTCCAAATCAGCTATCTCTTTTTTAGTCTTGGGCTTTCCTATTGCCATAGCAAGGTTTTTGCAGCATACAGCCCCGCATTTCTTACAATAATTATTTTTAGGAATTCTGTTTTTTTTGTTCATTAAGTTTCCATATTAAAATTCAGGCTTTAGCACAAAGAACGCTGGTGGCAAACTCATCCTTTATTTTTAACAAGCCTCGCCTTAACAACTTTAAATAATTCTAAATCTTCTCGCTCAAATCTAAAAGCAAAAAGGATGAAAAAATATACAGCAAAAAATAATAAACTAAGCGCTAAAAACTCTATTGTTAAATCAGTATAAAAAAACCGGCGGATAAAATCTAAGACACAGTAAGCTATCACTCCGCTGAGAAAAGGTTTAAACATCTTTAATGAAAAAGGATTTACTTTGAATTTATTTACCATGAAGCAAACTCCTAATAAATTTAAAATTATTATGGATACTGCCGTAGCTATTGCGGCCCCTAAAATCCCTAATTTTGGTATCAATATTATATTAAGCACTATATTAACAATATTAGATAATATAGCTATAAATAAAACTATTCCTGGATATTTAGTCATTGAGAAAAAAACATTAATATTCCCAAATATAGAACTGCAAAGATGGCCAAAAGATAAAATTATTAATACAGGCCAAGTTAAAAGGTAGTGTTCTCCAAAAAGCCTTAAAACTTCTACGTTAAACAAAAGGAGAAGCAAAAACAAAGGAAAGCTAATTGAAAAAATCCATCTAGTTGCCGTTCTATACAAATAGAAGAGTTTCTCTAACCTGTCATTATAAAAATACTCTGCTATCAGCGGGCCCAATATCTGACCAAATGCAACCAAGGGATAAGTTACGATTAAGGCAAGATGAGAAGCCGGAACGTAAAGACCTGCATCGTAGACATCCCGGAAGTAACCAATCATAATAATATCAATCCTGTTGAACATTATAAATATCAGAGTAGTAAACAGCAATGGTAGTGAATAAGTGATAACTTCTTTTTTATTAACAAGATATTTTAATCTGCTGATCGCTAAAAAAGGAAGTTGTCTTATCAGCCCCCTATAACCAATCACAACGGTAACCAAAATCGAAAATATAAAAGCCCATACAGCAGCCCATATTTTTTCTTTAAAAAAAAGGCAAAATATTAAAAAAGAAACAAAAATAATTACTGAACGCAAAAACTGGATAAAAACCATATATTTTATATTTTTTAATCCTCTATGAACCGATACTATAAGAAAAAAAGCAGTCAAGAAAGGTATAAAAAATGATAAAACCTGTAAAGGCGCCGTAAGATGTTCTTGCTTAAAAATACTAAGTGATATTTGAGGCGCCAATGTAAAAATAACTAACGCGAATAAAGAACTAAAAACAAAAGTAATACCGAAAGCAAACAGTAACAAACCTTTAATTCTGGGATAATCGTTTTTGCTCTTATAAATAGCCACAAACCTGGTCAAGGACACCTGAAAACCTATTCTTGAAATTACAGAAACTATTCTTAGAATAGTTAAGGCTAGCACATATATTCCAAGCCAAAATGGACCCAGGATCCTTGCTCTTGCCAAAAGAAAAACATAATCGAAAAGATTAAACGCAATTCTTCCTATAAAAGAGACGCCGGCTCCTTTCGCTATGCTTTTTAAGCCTTTTGAATCAACAGAGTTATTTTTATCATTCATTGCTAAGTGAAGTGTCGATTATGCAACTTTGTCTATACATTCACGTACTATATTATTTTCATATTATATGCTAAAAGACCACAAAACCGAACAGCTTTGTCAAATGCGAGATATCTTGAATTTAGCGATACTGCAGATAAAAGAAATCCAGCCAAATAGGCGGTTGCATTATGGCTGCCCCGCATGGATTCGAACCATGGATAACTGAACCAGAATCAGTCGTGTTGCCAGTTACACTACGGGGCAATGCTTTAATTTCGCTAATTATAGCAAGGTTCTTTGGGGTTGGCAAATTGTTTCTAATAGCAGCTTTTTAATATCTTAGTATCGCTTAAAATCACAACCCCTGCCTGAAGTCCAATGTCCAATGGCTTTTTTGTATGATTCAGATACTGGTCCTGTTTTCATTTTTTTTAATTCCTTACAGCCATTACCGCAATATTTACAAAGATCTTGCTCAATGTCAGGCCATGTTTTAGAAAAATGCTTTGGAAACGATTGCCTAGAATAATCATTTCTACAAAATAATCTCGCTATAGCGCCACAAGTGCCCTCAGGCCAATATCCGTACATATTCAAATTTATCCCACAAATATAAGGTCGTGTACAAATACATGATTCATAGCCCAGATCAACCGGAGCAGCTAAAATCCATTTAAAATTTAACTCTTTTCCTTTACTGCTCTTTTTGAATTTAATAATTTGCTTCTGAAAAGCTTTCTTTATTCTTTTATCTTCCATAATGTCTCTTAATGCCTCTGGGCCATCAATAATGCCGTTTGTCACGATTTCAATTTTTTTTAAATTACCGGGCACAATTAACTCATAAAAAAGAGCTAAAATAAACTCTCCCAATTTCGGATGCAGTAATGGTTCACCGCCAAGAATACGCATGCGCTGTAAATGAATTTTTTTTTCTTTAATTTCTTTGATAAATTTATTAACTTGCTCCACAGTCATATCTGGATCCTTAAAGTAAAGTAATGACACTATATCGCAATGTCTATTGCATTTTTCACAATACAGATTACACCTATATGTTATTTCAAGCTGTATCTTTTTTATTTTCCAAGTCCCTCTTTTTGCATTCCTATTACTTATAATGCACAAGTAATTAAAAAACTTTTTGTATATCTTGTAACCTTTAATGGTATATTTTTTTATATACTCTTTCGCTTACTCAACTATATTTTTAATAAACCGATATTTCATGTATACGCCTTCATTATTCATAACATCATTGTATCAAAATCAAATCTTCTGCAAAATAATAATCGTAATATTTTAAAGATTTTTGGGATTGCAAATTGTTTGTCAGATGGCATTTAGCATTGTAATCGAATTATAACCACTCACTTCTCCTTCGAAAAGCTGGACATTAAGTTGAGTTCTAAGATTTTTTTAAGAGTATGCAAGCATAGCTGGTAAGATAAGAGTTGAGAAAAAATGAAGTCATACTTCTTGGTAGTATCTAGGTTAGATTTTGTAACATCACATATAATTCTTTTGTACTGACTCGATGCTTTATCTAATTCGGATTTGCTCATGTCTAAAACGGTGTAATCAAGATTATTTATTGAGATGAATTCAAGCGGTAATGTTGGATTAGTGTCGCCTCCAATATCCAGTATTGTTTTAAATCTATATCGAGAAATTAACTCTTTTATAGAATTAAGAAAATTTTCCCTTATTTTCGTTGTTTTTGCATAAGTTATAATGTCTTGCATCGTGAGATTGGCTACTTTTAGCTTTACTTGAATTGCTTCTTTATGTGCGGGCGCGAGAAAAAATAAACCATAGCAAAGGCCAGTATCCACTGTATAGCCTTAACTGAAAAAATAACTCTTGTACTTTCAAGAAAAAGACTTATTGGCAACATAATGATAAGAAAACAAGCATAAAAAAGTACAGCTAATTTTCTAGCCCAATTCTTAAACATTATCAGACCCACGCCTATAGCAATCTGCAATAAGGCTAATATTCCATAAAAATCTACATAGCTGCTTTCAATCAACAAACTTACACTTCCGGCAAGGCCCATTAATCCATAGACTACACTTATAAGTCCGAAAGCTATAGGCCAAATTAATCTTCTCTGCATTATTGCCTCCTCGAACACTTCTGCCTTGATATTCAGTGAGACTCCGTGAAACGGAGTTATGTTACTATTTTAGCAAAGCTATTTGCTTTAGACAAATCATCTTTTCTTGAAAAGCCGCTTAATCGTATTATTTTCCCTTTGTATCGTATATATCTCAAGCCAGTTAAAAGGCGGCTTGAAATCATTACACCAAGCTTCAACAATACCTTTTGCATCGCTGGCATTAGTCAAATTCAAAGAATAGTTATCAAAAAAGTTTTTAGGAGACTTTTTTGGAAAAGCACATATGGCATGGGCTTTAGTTTTATCTTTACCTTTTTCACTATAAACCACACCGATAACCGATGACTTAATGCCTATATTACTTAAAAGCGTTTGGGCTAAAAAAGCAAAATCTTCACAATCACCACTTTTTAAAATAACTGTTTCTTTAGGAGTTTGCCAATAATCCTCTTTATAATGAACAATGCTGTCTTTTTCGTAGCTAATATTATTACGCAACCAGCCAGCTATAGCCTGCGGACTACTTAAATTCGCATATTCAAGCCTTTGGATTTTATCCTGTTCCTCATTTAATTTAACTTTTTTTTTACGCGCAGCGTAAACGATGTTAACCATTTCACCGCGTTTATCGGCTGTAACTAAAGCCATGGCCCCTTGGGCATATTTAATAGCTTTAGCGTAATAAATATAGGCTTTTGTTATGCTAGCATTGTTGAAAGCTCTGTTGGCTTTTTTAAAATTCTTATGAGCTTGATTATAAAGCTCTTTTCCATAATCACTAAAAAAACCTTCTTCATCAGCCTGAAAAATCTTACTTAATTTTTTAACTTTTTTGCTATTTTTGCGTTTTATTATTTTACACCCTTGACCTAGGCCTTTCGAAAAAGTCTTTCCGTTATATATAAGCTCTACATGAGATTCATTAATTTTACTAACCTCAGCACCTTCAACGCCATCGCCTTCTTTAACAAGTGTGCCGTTTATTATAGCCATAGACTCGCTTTCATCAAAAAGAATTCCGCTTACACAAATATCATCTGAAGCTTTCACGTCCTGAACCGTAATCAACAGTAAAAGTAAAACTAAAAACTCAACTCTCATTTAATATTAAATACCGCCTTATCGCCTATCCGCAATCCTAAAGCTACCGACTCCATTGCATTAATCTCTAAAACGTATAATGCTGGCTTAGTAGGAAATACTGGTGAGCATCTATTTTCAGAACAAGACCTGGCAAACGACTTTATAAAAACTATCTCTTTATCTTTATTCATCCAAATAATACCTAAAGGTATGTAGGTATTTTTCATCCAAAAGCCGTGGATACCTTCCTCTTTAAATACAAAAAGCATACCGGTGTTTTTATTTAGATTTTTTCTAAACATCAAACCCTGTTTGTGCTTGATGTCAGTATCAGCTATTTCTACACTAAAGCATTTAATACCAAAACAAACACTACCTCCGTACCCTTGAGAGTGAGTTTTAGCTGTCACAAAAATACTTCCGGCCAAAACAATAGTGGCACAAACAACGTTTACCTTATTCATATATAACTTATATTACCAAAAATAAAAGAATTAGACAATTTTTTTGATTGTCTAATTGACAATGGGAAAAATATCTTTATAATATAGTCAAATTCTTGTCGAGTGAAGGTAATATTTTATTTTGTCTTCATATTTCCCCCTACACTCTTAAAAGAATTAAAAACTAGTAGTAAAAAATTTCTAAACTGTTATCAAAGATAGTCAAAAAGGTTATCTTTGTTTTTTAGCAAGGTAGTCTAATGAAAAAAATAGTAGTTCGAATTAGATATGACAATATAATCACTGATTTTACAGCGCTTGATGTCCAACGCGCTATGGAGAACCTCTTTGGCATTAATACTTCTTTTGACGTAACTCCTGTTAAGGATTTAGAAAAAACCGGCAAACCCTGTAAGAGAACAAATGCCAGAACTACTAAATCCTTTCCTCTTTCCTATATCGCTCCCCAAGAAGGCCAGACAAGCGGCCAAGCCTTAAGTAAAAACGTAAGCACAGATGGAATAAAAATACTTTCTCATTCGTTTCTTGTACCACTACAGCAATTGATCATTAGCATTCCTTTTCCAAAAAACACAACCCCCATAGGAGCAAAAGTAATATGGTGTGTTAAACGCAAAGACTCACAAGGCTATGATGCGGGCCTTAAATTCTTGGAAATGACTGAAAATATAAAGAAAGATATTCAGGATTTACTAAGGCAGTAATGTGGCTAAAATTACCAGTAATTTTCTTTAAACCAAGCGTCAACACTATTAACGGGGCCAAAAACTGATTTTATATCGGCAACTACACCTTTGCCAACCATATAAGTTCCTATTCCGGTGGCCACTGCTGTGTTTTTAGCAGTCTGGCAACCCGAAAATAGAAACCCACTTATCAGAAAAAAAGATATAAATATTATTTTATTCATTTTTACCTCCCCAATATGTGATGAGATTTTCTAATCTTTTTACTACTTTTTCTTTTCCTAGCGTTTCCATTGTCGCGAATAACCCGGGCCCGTGTCTTAGTCCCGTTAAAGCAACGCGCGTAGGATGAACCAGAACTTTCATCTTAACGCCGAGATCTTCAACTGTCTTTCTAAATACCCTCTCTGTTTGAATCTGACTGAAATCATCCATCTCTTTAAGACGTTCGATAAGAAAAGATATTTCTTTAGTAATCGGATTATCAATAATCTGCGATGCATCCTCACTATAACTTATTGTATCACAAAAAAACGCCGCCGTACATTGATCCAGGTCTTGAAGTTTTGAAATTCTTTCCTGAAAAAGACCTACAACCTTTAAAGCATAGTCTTTTTCAATATCTTTTGCTAAAAATTTATGCTTATCCATAAAATTATAGGCTAACAAAGAAAAATCATTTTTTTCTTTCGCTCTTAGATATTCGCCGTTTACCCAATTCAGTTTATCAAGAGAAAAAATAGCACCTGTTTTATTTACATCTTTTATATCAAAAATATCTTTTGCCTCACCGAGGGTTAATATTTCCTTGTTTTCTCCCGGTGACCATCCTAGAAGAAGTAAATAATTGCTTATTGCGCTTGACAGATAGCCTTGTTCTTTATACTCCCTTATAGAAGTAGCTCCAAAACGTTTTGAGAGTCTGCCACCGCCAGGAGATAATATCAAAGGGACATGAGCAAACTTAGGCACCAAGAAGCCGCAGCCCTGATACATAAGAATCTGCTTAGGGGTATTCGGTATATGGTCCTCGCCCCTGATAATACAGTTAATATTCATTAAAGCGTCATCAATGACACAACAAAAATTATATGTAGGTGTACCATCGCTTTTTATAATAACCTCTTCGGTCTTTGGTAATTCATTAAAAGTTATTTTTCCCCGCACAAGGTCGTCTATTTCCACCTTATCAAAATCATATTTGAAAAAAATCGCCCCGTCTTTATGATAAGCCTTGTTTTCTGAAATAAGTTTATCAGCATATTGGCAGTATGTCTCAAAACGTTCTGATTGATAATATAGTTCATCCCAGTTCATGCCAAGCCATTTAATACTTTCTAAAATTTCATCTAAATATTCTTTCTTGGAACGTAAAGTATCGGTATCTTCAACACGTAAGACAAAGGTTCCCTTAAGAGCTCTGGCATAAAGCCAATTAAAAAGACATGTGCGCGCTCCGCCAATATGTAAATACCCTGTAGGTGACGGCGCGAATCTAACTCTTAATTTATTCACTCTCTGTCTCCTTAACGAATTCTTCAAAGTTAACCCCGTAGCGGTTTAAAATATCTCTCATATCCTTATAGTATCCGGTTTTGTAATATATCTTAGCCATTAGTTTATATACTTTTGCTGAAGATTTAACAAAAAACAAACTGTTTCTACAATAAAGAAAAGCTTTTTTGTAATCACCTTCCTGATAATATATATCAGCAAGATAATAATGGCTCAGAGCATGATCAGGGACCACCCGCAGAACCCCTTGGAAATAGCTTTTACTTTGTTCACTATATCCCATTAAATACAATACATACCCCATATAAAAATGACTTTGCATTTCCGGCCGGTTGTCTTTAATTGTCCCCATCAAGTCGATGTCTCGACCGTTAAACCTGCTAAAGTCAACTTCATGTTCATGCAAAGATTCAGTCTTATCAAAAAAATCCTTATCTACGAATACAATACCGTCATTTGCAAAATATACACATTTAAACCCTTTATCGTGGACATTTTTGATTAAGAAAATAGGCACTTCTCTCAGGTAACTGATTATAAATCCTTTTATTTCATACAAATCAACAAGCCGGTCAAACATTTCAACATCACCATCAACCATCTTCAAATAATCTGAAAAAAACTTCTCGCCATAGACTTCAGTCCTGCCATCAATAAAAACCTTACGTTCGGGGAAAGAATTAAAAATAAGAGGCGCCCCCATATTAAAAGTATTAAACATATTAGACGGCAATTGAGACTTTTTAACAAAGTTTAAAAGCTGCTTAGGGCTATTTCTACTGTCCTCGGAAAGAAAATCGCTTTTCACATGAATATAGTCATTCTCTATAAGATAAGACTTAACATAGCTAGAACGTCCTCGCACATATCCAATCAGAGAGATGCTTAAAGAAACAGCAAATACTGTGAAAGATATTTTAAGCAGAGAAAAACCTTTTTTACTAATAATGTTTTTTAAAAAAAATTCCTTAATTGCGCTATAGTGCTCAGTAAAAAGTACAATCGCTATCGGTACAAAAAAGTACACATTCCGTAAAGAATTCAGCGAAAATAAAGCAAATACGATATAAAGGCCTGTATAAAATGAATTAAGCTTCCGGGTAAAAAATAAACACAGAGCGCCAAAACCAAGGTAAAACATAAAATAAGCCTGCCCCTTGTACGCATTAAGTGGGCTATTTAATTCCTGAATATTTTCATAAAAAACGTTACTTGACCCCGCAATCATTTTTTGAACAATAATAAAAGGGTACATTAACCCTGCAACCGGATGCGGCGTTATGAAACAAACCACAAGACTGATCAGGGTTACTTTAAGCAGAGTTTTGTAAAATGCCTGAGACTCCTGACTTTTATTATTCTTGCCTAAAAAAATGTACAGTATTAATACCGTAGGTCCTAAGAAAAAAAACCCATGCATATTGACCCATAATAACTGGATAAAAGGAAGAAAATACAGGAGTTTTCGTTTTTTAAAAACAAAAGGAATCAAAAACAATATCAAAAAAAGAAAACTAAAATTATCAGGACGCAGGGTAAAACGTCTTATAGATATTTGCAAACCGTAAAAAAGAAGAGGGTAAGAAAGCATCCAATCTGTTCTTAACAAAAAAAGTGTTAAAACAAAAAAAGATGACGAAAAGATAAACACCTTTAACAGAAAAAGAGCTTGGACCCCGGCCAGACCATGCAAGGTGTAAATAAGCACTTGATACAGCCATTCATGATCAACCCAGGCTTTACCGTTAACGGTAAAGGAAAATATATCTTTATCAGGAATTACTTTATTTGCAAGAATATACTCTCCGGCTTTTATATGAAAGAGATAATCCAAGCCTCCCAAATTATAAAAGGCAAACATCATTAGGTAAGAAAAAAAGACAAAGAAAACAAAGACTTTAATTAAATTATCTGCAGGTTTAATAATTTTATTAAGCATATGGCGTCTATTATTTTTAATGGCGGGATACTGCCAAATCATGCATTATTTGCCGGCCCTTATGTAGCCCTTTAAGATTTATATCTTGAATTATTTTTTCAGTAAAGGTTTCTTTTAAAACCTTAGCTATAGTCTCTTCACGAAACTCGCGTTTTTTTAAGGCGGAAAGTATCCCCAAAACCACACTATTTATAACTTTTAGGCTTCCACATTCTATAGCTGTCGCGTTAAGAGCAACCGAAACGCATTGCACATCATCACTAAGGACAACCGGCTCATTTATTAAGTTGGAATTAACTATAAGCAACGCTCCTTTAATCAAGCGGTCTTTGAATTTATCAATAGAAGGCTGATTAAGCAATATTGCTATATCCGGATTAACCACTAAAGGAGAAGCAATTGGTGACTCTGAAATCTTTACATAACAATAGGCCGTGCCTCCGCGCATCTCTGCCCCATACGATGGAAACCAGCTGACAAAATTTCCTTCCAGTAGGGCTACCTGGGCTATAATTTTGCCCAAACGCATCAAGCCTTGCCCACCGAAACCCGAAATAAGAACGCTCTGTTTCATAATGGACTATCTTTAATAACGCCTAGAGGAAACACCTTCACCATTTCTTCCTCAACCCAGGCAAGAGCATCTTGAGGTGACTTTTTCCATATAGTAGGACATGTGCTCAAAACCTCAACCAAAGTAAATCCTTTTTTCTGTTGCTGGCGCTTAAACGCCTCCTTTATATATTCAAATGTTTTTTTAACTGCGGCCGGAGAGTTTATAGAAGTCCTCACCACAAAATTAACTCCACTGAGCATTGCCAACATCTCACTCACCTTAAGCGGCCAACCGTCTCCGTCTTGAGGTTTCCTGCCAAAAGGAGTTGTTGCGGTTTTTTGACCTATGAGGGTAGTAGGAGCCATCTGGCCTCCGGTCATTCCGTAACAGGCATTATTGACAAATATACAAGTAATATTTTCCCCTCTATTGGCAGCATGAATGGTTTCAGCTAACCCTATAGAGGCAAGATCTCCGTCGCCCTGATATGTAAATACTAAATTCTCAGGAAGGCAGCGCTTTATCCCTGTTGCAACCGCAAGGGCTCTTCCATGAGCTGCCTCGCTAACATCAAAATCCCAATAATCATAAGCAACCACAGCGCAGCCTACCGGAGCGATCCCGATAACTTTTTCGCGTATATCCAGTTCATCAACAACTTTTGCAACTAAATGATTTAATATCCCGTGACCGCAACCGGCACAGTAATGGGTGGATACATCTTTTAATGATTTGGGACGTGTAAATTGATTGTTCATAAA
>SDBT01003575.1_pt1 | contig 26787 bp, 40 predicted proteins | sample 2277101 | NCBI WGS metagenome assembly SDBT01 (sample SAMN10404973, study PRJNA504765) | marine sediment metagenome | isolation source: marine sediment core GS10_PC15, 103 cmbsf | place: Arctic Ocean: Southern Knipovich Ridge | collected 2010 | reverse complement strand
TGCCATAATTGCTGGTGGTATTATTGGGGGAGCAGCCGGGGGCGTTCTTGGTTATTATATCCCTGACCTAATACATGCACTTAGTGTTTACTGTAAAACAGATAGGCATCATCAAGAAATACCGCAGAACTTAGAAGTACCACAAGACACAGCACGATTGACAGCGACTACTATTGAAACAATATCTAATATTAGTAGTACTGAATTGCCAAGTGCCAGCACAGACCGTGCTGAGGGTCAGCCTTTAGATGAATCAAGCTCTATTGTTAAATATAAATAAAATTAAAAAATGACAAAAGAATATAAGCAAGGAATTTATTTTCAAATGCCAGAAGAGGAATATCATAATATCCCTTATTTCTCAAGGTCATTTTCGGAGGATATGAATTTTGATTGTGAGGAAGCGTGGTATAGGTCTAACTTAAATCCTAATAAGCCAGAGCATAAAACAACTCTTGCAATGGACATAGGCACGGCAGTTCATTCCATGATACTTGAGCCGGAAATATTTAAACGATTATATGTTCAAGAGCCGTGCTATGCAGATTATAAGGGTGTTGAAATTCTTAAAAATATTACGGATTTAAAAAACTTTTTAAAAACAAAAGGTGAGAAAGTCAAATCTGGAATTAATAAGCCAGAGTTAATTGATTGGGTAGAACCTTATTTACACCCCGATACTCAAGTAATATGGGATAATGTAATAAGAGATTTTAAGGTAAATGTAGAAAAGCACGGCAAGAGAATCTTAAAACAAGGTGACATAGAAATATTAGACGGCATAAAAGAAAGCCTGAATCTTAGGCCAGAGATTAAGAATAAATTTCAAGAAGAGGGATATTCGGAAGTTGTTATTATCTGGGAAGATGAATTTCTGGGTTTGACCTGTAAAAGTCGTTTGGATCGTCTAAGTATTGACTCTATAATTGATGTAAAAAGCTTTAGTGTAAAAAACAAAAAGAAGCCATTAACCGAATTCTTAGAAAATGAAATTCGTTATCAGAATTATAATTTGCAATCTTCAATGTATTTTCAAGGTTTAAGAACTGTTATCAGAAAAATTAGAAATGAAGAGGCGGAAGTTTTTGGAGAAGTTAATCAAGAATGGTTAAGCAAATTCTTAGAAAATACAGATAAGGAATATTCTATAATTTTCACAAGAACACAAGCCCCTTATCAAATTAGAGAAATACCATTGATGACAAAAAAGAAAAAATTAAGTGAGAATTTATGTTATACTCAAGGCGTAGAGCTTTTTTGGAGAGCTGCAAGAGATTTTATTTTATGCCAAGAAGAATTTAAGGAAAAGCGATGGATAAATAATGATGTTAAATCTCCGAAAGATGATATTTTTATGTATCAAGTTCAAGTTTAACTCAACTGATAAAAAAATGAAAGATAACAATATTATTGCAATGGATAAATTTAACGACAAAGAGGCTTTTGTTTTAAAAAATCCCATTGAATTAAAATACAAAAGATATGGAGATACTATAATCGGTACTGATGGTTTTTTTGTGGATTCTCTAAGATATGAAAAAGTACCCTCCCACCACTCACAAGCGTTTGCAGGGCGACAATTTCAAATAAAATTAGAAAATGGCGATATAGTAAAATGTGCAGGGGATTGGTGGGACCAGATAACCGAAAAAACTATTGAAATATTAGGTAGTAACATAATTGCAACAACGGCAGGAACTATTGAAGATTTAAAAAGATGTTATGTTTTTTGTGGTTATTATGGAATAAGAAATAAAATTAAAGAATTTAGAGAATCATATAAAGATAAAATATATGGATATTGGGAGTATTCAAAAATATTAGGATGTTCAGTACCAGAACATTTATTAAAAAAAGAAATGGAAAAAAAATCATGACCAAACAAACAGAATTAGTAATATACGATCAAAACAAATTTGTAGAAATTTTTACAGAAAAAACAGGAGATTCTTTTATAGAAAAACTGGAAAAAGAGGTTGCTGAATTTCAAAAAACTAGCGATATATCTTCAGAAAAAGGAAGAAATGCTATAAAATCTTATGCTCACGAGTTATCGAAGCATAAAGCACCTTTAAAAGCTGGTAAATTACAATTAACTGAGGAGGTAAGGATTACATTATCAAAGCTCAATGAGGAAGAAAACAGGCTTCGAGACAAGATTCAAGAGCTGCAGGATGAGGTTAGAAAGCCTTTGACTGATTTTGAGGATAAGGAGAAAAGGAGGATTGAGGTTAGACAAGCAAGAATTATTGCGTTAGAAAACGCAAGTTATGTTACTAGCACTATTCAAGCCGTACTAACCCCAATAGAATTTTATAAAAAAGTTCTAATATCCTTAGAAGATTTATTAAAATTTGATTGGCAAGAGTTTGATTTTAAAGCAGAAACAACTTACAATAATTCCAAAATAGAAGTAGAAAAGAAGCTAAAAAAAGAAATGGAGCAAGAACTTGAAAAACAAGAACTTGAAAAACTAAGAAAAGAAAAAGAGGAAAGAGAAAAGAAGGAGCGAGAAGAGCAAATTATCAAAGAAACAGAGGAGAATATTAGACGTGTAGAACGTGAGAAAGCTCAAAAGGTAGCCAAAGAAGCAGAAGAACAAAGGTATAGGCTAGAAGCCGAAAAGAAAGCTGCTGAACAGGCTAAAATCAATGCTGAAATCAGAGTTAAGCAAGCTGCTAAAATAGCAAAAGCGCAAAGGGAGCAAGCTGAAATTCAAGCTAAAAAAGATAAAGAGGAGGCTATAAGACTTGAAAGGGCAAGGGCAGAAGCCGAAAGGCAAAAACAAATAGATGAGGAAAAGGCAAGAGCGGAGAATTTAGAGCATAAGACAAAGATTTATAAAGATATTGTAGCTGCTTTACTTCCTTATGTAAATAATAATATGGAAGCGACTGCAAAAACTAAAGCTATAATTGCCGGAATTGCTAAAGGTAAAATACCTTATATTTCAATAAAGTTTTGATGAAATGATTAACGCAGAACAAAAACAAGAAATTCAAGAAGCCCTTAACTATTGTTATGACGAAATATTGGATGATTTGATGTTTGGTGTTGAGCACGGTATTTATGATAGTGACTACGCTGAAAAATATGTTTGCGATAGGGCAAAAGATAGGCTTACGGACAATTTAGGAGCTTTTGAGTTACTTGACATCAATTTAAATGATTCTGCTCTTGTGGAGCAGGAAAAGGAGGTTATTAACTATATTGAGAATGAGTTATGAAGAAAAAATATAAAGTAACAATATCAAGAAAAAAAACAGTTTATGAAGAAGCTGAACTAGAAATTGAACTAGAAATTGAGCTAAATGAAAAAGATGTAAACTTTAATAATCCTAAAGAGATAGAGGATGAATTATGGTTTAAAATAGATAATAATTATTCAATCAATGATGATCCTGATTTAGAATGGGAGGAAGTCGATAGTGAATATTCTAGGGGAAATGAATTTGTAGTTGATGATTTTGAGGAAGTGAAGAATGACAAATAAAACCCACTGGCTACAAAGAAATAAAAAGAAAAATTCTAAACAGGAAGACGAGAAAGCCAAACAAGCTATTTATGCTATGGCTGAGGAAGCTCGGAAGAAAGTTGAAGCTAGACAAGAAAAGATTAGAATTGCTCAAGAAAGACGATATGGGGATAAATGATTAATTTCTTGACTTTACTATACCCTAGTATATATTATGGGCAACGTTTATTAATTTAATTATTAAGGAAATCTTATGTTAACAATATTAGCAATTATATTTATAATATCTCTTATCGTTACACTTGTCATAGATCATGATGAATATATGGGTATAGGTGGAGCGAGTTTTATGTTGTCAGTTTTGAGCGGAATCGCATTATTAATAGTTACGATTATCTATATTCACGCAGGGAAAAAAGCAGAATACTTAAAGAGGAACTATGACATAGAATATAGTCGAGACGATATATTTTGGAATGAATCATTAATTGATAATGAATTGAGAACAAAAGGAATAATTGTTGATACAAATCAAAAATTAAATATTGATTTAAATCATGAATAAAAATGACACCCCAAGAATTTAAACAACATCGCAAAACCCTAAATCTAACTCAAGAAGAATTAGCCGAAGAATTAGGAATAACACAAGCCTCCGTTTCAAGAATTGAGACAGGTGTAAGGAAGGCTAGTAAGAGGTTGATTAAGGCATTTAGTTTATTAATTGAAAGTAGGAAGAAATGACAATTAAAGAAGCAAAACTAACGAGTAAAGTAATTCAAATCTCAACTATTGCCCCAGTTCATCCTAGCAGATATTGCCCTGATAGAGTTATTGTTGCATTATGTGAAGATGGTTCTGTCTGGGAAAGAAAAGAAGGTAATGAAAAATGGGACTGTATTTTAGAAATTAATAAAAAAATAAAAAATGATTAAAGAGGCAAAACGTAAAGCAATACCCTTAATAATATCACTCGCCGGAACTTCGGGAAGTGGTAAAACTTATTCAGCTTTATTATTGGCTGCCGGTTTAGCAGGTAAAGATGGTAAAGTTGGTTTTCTTGATTCGGAGATAGGCAGGGGGTCAATGTACGCTGACGATCAAGATATTATTGAAGCATTACCAGAAAATAAATATTATATTGAGGAACTTAACGCCCCATTTACCCCTATGCGTTACATGGAAAAGATTAATGAATTTATCAAATTTGGGGTTAATGTTTTGGTTATTGATTCAGTTACGCATGAATGGGAAGGAGCAGGGGGTTGTCAGGATATTGCAGCAAATAATAAGCTTGCCGGTATGCCGAATTGGGCAATGGCAAAAATGCAGCATAAACGCTTTATGAATATGCTTACTCAAGCCCCTATGCACATTGTGTTTTGTTTAAGAGCGCAAGAAAAAACTAAACCGGAAAGTTATATAGAGGAAAGCAGCGGAAAAAAGAAAATAAGATTTATTGAATTTGGATTGCAGCCAATCCAAGAAAAAAACTTCATGTATGAAATGACTTTATCAATGATGTTAGAACATACCGCGCCGGGTAAACCTATTATTACAAAATGCCCTAAACCCTTATTGAATTTATTCACAGGTGATCAAGCAATTATTACCAAAGAAGTAGGCCAAAAGTTAAAAGCTTGGGCGGATGGTGGGGTTGCAGTTGACATAAGATTAAGAAATTTAAAGCGTGAGTGTAGAGATAGAGCCTTACAAGGAGAAAGTTCTTTAGATCATTATCTTAAAAATTTAGCTGATGACAATAGGAAGTTGGTTAAGGAATTTTTTGATGAAGATTTTAGATCTGAAATAAGAGCATTAGCGCAAGATGCCGATAAGGTTGAAGCGGAAACTGAAAAAGACGAGGCAGATTGTGATAGTCCAGAAGATACCGGACTGCGTAATAATTTAGAGCCAAGTATTTTTAGCAAGGGAGATTAATATTTATTTACTAATTTTACTAATTTAATTAACAATCAAAATGACTAAAAAAAATACCGTTCAAAATGACGAAGCACAAGTAGAAAATCAAACTTTAACCGAAATAGTTAAAGATAAGGTTGTCAAAGAAGCTGCACAAAATATCTTCAATGAAATTATTAACTTAAATATTATGGATCATATTGCCGAAAATATAACCCGTAAATTAGCATTAGAGTTAAAACATAAAAGTTTTATGACCACTCAAATTGAACTCACTGAAGAGCAAAAAGAGGTTATGTCCTTCAAAGTTCAAATAATTACACAAAATTCTAAGGATGAATATTTAGAAGATCTTGACAAGGATCAAAGAACTAAAGATATAGTTGATATTGTTCAAGATAACCTTGAAAACATTATAGAGAAAATGCTTTCTTCTTTGGCTAAAGAGGTTAATAGAGGCGTTCTAATTAATGCTCAAGCAGTTGCAGCAAATTGTAAGAATGAGAAGCATAACACGATTGAACTTAATCATAGCAAAGTTTCTGGCGATATTACAATTCCTACAGATTGCCTTTTGCTTTCTACAAATTGCATTGATATTATTAAGGAAAGTATAAAGATTGATATTGTTGATCCTGAAACTGGAGAAGTTAATTGTGATGTTTTTATACCGTGAAAAAGAGTAGCCTACTTAAAGATGAAGGCATAAACAACCTCTTAATAATGTTGTAAAAATGGCTACATAAAAAACGGTTAATATTTGAGGGTCACTTGTAGGCTCATAGCTTAGACAAGTTGGTAACAGCGATGCTAAGAACTCCCCGATGTGTAATTGCTATTTAAGCACCGAAGGCGATATTAACTGAAATAGCTATGTAGCTTTATTTATGGCACTGAAGCAGAATTAACCCTGCTACCCCCTCTGTGGTTATCTCGACATGGTTTAGTCTCGGGTTTGATTCCCGGAAATGGAGGTTTTAAAACCCAGTGCCGCCTTTTTATAAAAAAGAAGAAAATAATATGCAGGACAGTCGATTAATGATAGTAGCGGCCATAGTATTAATAGCGACCTTTGCTGGCGTAATTGAGATATGTATTGATCTGGGTATCTTATAAAAATATGCAAATCACAAAACAAATAAAGCCGTTATCGGTAAATAAGTGCTGGAAGGGAGAGCGATTTAAAACAAAGGCATATAATGCTTATGAAGCAGAGTTATTATATACATTACCTAAGAGAGAATTGCCAAAACCACCTTATATAATAACTTTTGAATTTGGATTTAGCAGTAGATCGAGTGACTGGGATAATCCGGTTAAACCTTTACAAGATATTTTGCAAAAGAAATATGGCTTTAATGATAAAGATATTCACAAAGCTATAGTTACCAAAAAGTTAGTTAAAAAAGGACAAGAATATTTTAAAGTAAGAATTGAACATATAGACAATTTCCTATTGCTTAATCAGTTTTAATAAAAGATAATATCTTCTTTATCTCAATTATAAAACTATAATATATCATGGCTATAGTATATGTAATAGGTATCCAAGAGCATGTTGAGGAACTAATTCAAATATCTAGAGTTTTACATAGAGCTGATTATCAAGCCAAATTTCCACAAGCACAAACTAGAATAGCAGAAAATTATACAGATAGAATTACCAAGACAGTTGCTGATACTGTAATACCACTATCAGTAAATAAAAATGATCATAATGACAGAATAGATGATTATACAGAACATGATGATCCAGATACTGATTTATGTTATGTAAGTTATGATGATACTAAAACTGCAGTTTTGGATCTGGGCTATTATTATAATCCAATAGCAAGAATAACAAATGGTGCTCATCCTAATTTGATTAATAATACTAAAGCCCAAGCAGAAGCCAAAGGCTTTGTTATAGAATAATAGATTTAAAATATGATACCAAACTTAAATACTAATATAGAAAGTATAATGCTTGGTGGATTAATAATTCCGGTTAAGACAAATTTATTAGCTCATGTCACAACTTTTGAAAATGGTAAGGCAAAGAATCTATTAGTTGATGTAAATGAATCTGATCAAGTAACAGATTGGTTCCCTACAAGTGGAACTGTCTTTAATGCTGATCAAGCTACTTTGAATAGACAACCTATTTATACTCAATCTGCTATAAATGGATATCCAGCTCTTAATTTTAATGGCAGTACTAATCTATTAAATTTTGGCCCAATCTTTGATCCCTCAGCTAAAAATTTTACCATATTTGCAGTTGTGCAACTTAATAGCAATGCTGCAGTTAAAACTATTATATCACAAGTTGCTATAAATGAATCATTGCTTGATACTGATGATGACTCTGATTGGCGCAGTACAATAGGAGCTGGGAACACTCTTGGCGGTAGTTTTACTACTAATCCCACAATATTGACTCTAAAGAAATATGAAAATCAATTCGACGGGACTGATTTAACTGTTTATATAAATGGTGTCGCAGGAACTCCCCGAACTGTAACCCCAAATTCTAATACAGCAGATTGGATTATAGGCTCTAGGAATACGTCAGGGGGTAGTCCGGTAGATGGCTTTATAGGTGAAATTGCTATTTATGACAGAGATCTAGCTGATAGTGAACAAAAACAAGTAGAAGCCGATTATTTATCTCCTAAGTGGGGCATAGCATTAGTATAATTCTTTTATTTAAAAAATTTATCTACTAATTTATTTAAAAGTCTTCTACCACCAACTGCCGTAACTGTTGTTATTACGAATACTAGACCGAAATATGTTGTTAACAATGCTGCTATTATTTCAACTACTCCTTTGGTTTTCTCAAAGTTAATAAATCCTGCTATTGCAAATATTGTAATGAAAGCTATAACAAAATAAGTTACAGCATCATCCTTCCAAGTCTCGCCCAGATCTTCACCATATTTAAGCTCGTCACGAAACATTGTAGCATCAGTCTTTAAGGCAAGCTTTTCTAAATCAAGCAAATCCTTGCTGTCCAATAAGCCTTTTGCTTCATTAGCTGATTTTTCATCTGTTATTTTAAATCCCAGCTTTTTTTCAGCTTTTTTAATTAATTCTTTAGCGGTATTTTCAGCCAAGTTCTTGCCGGCTCTTTTGAATCTGTTGATTATTGAGGGGGCAAATATCTTGACCAAACTAAGGCCAGTTGCTATTAAGATTGACATTTTAGTTTTTTTTTTAAAATTATAGATAAAGGCATATAACCTTCATCATCGAGTTCGAGAATATTTTTATAATCAAAAACAGGGCAAGTTTTTTCTGAAACTTCACAATGTCCATGAAAGGCAATCCTATAATAGGATTTATTAATTTGAGCGCAAAGGTCTAGTAGAGCTTCAAATTGTTTTTGGGTGAATAGGTCAATGTGATCACCACTTAAGCAGATTGCTATTGAGCCAGTGTTGTGACCTTTCTGCGCTGATGGTACTTTCTCTAAAGGTCTTCCTTCTTGGATTGTGCCATTCTTAGTAATAAAATAGTGATAACCCACATCTAACCATCCGTTATCTTCTACATGCCATTCTCTTATAATCTCAATATTATCATGAGCTTTTACATCAGAAGCCGAGCAATGAATAAAAACTTTATTTATTTCTCTTTTTGGTTTCTTGAAAATCATTTTAAAAATAAAAATTAACTCCAACTATAAGGTTGGTCTTTTGATCAATCTTGGTATTAGGTGCTACAATAGCAATAGAAGCAGCAATTTTGTCAGTAATAGAATAATTTAAATGACTACCAAGTACTACTATACGGATTTTTTCTCTACTTATATTAGTATTACCTAAATAAACACTATTGTCAACTTTTACACCAGCTACCATAAATGAGAGTACAAATCTACTACTGACTTTCTTGCCAAGAAGAAAGCTTACATAGGTGGCTTTATATTTAATCTTAAAACCTTTCTTTCTTAAATTATCTTCAGTTGGGAATAGAACGTTTGTTGCAAGATCTAAATATAATTTATCATTAAGTAATTCAGAATAAACAGATTTAGAATAACCAACATTATAATTAGATGACAAATTATCAATTGCAACGGAACTCCCAACATGAAAACCAGCTTTAACAGGTGTTGAAAAAGTTAATAATATAATAATTATGATATATTTCATTTTATAGCTGTCTTCTTTGTATTTTAGCTAATTTTTTTAAGATTTTTGTTTTATCTTCTATAAAATTCATTTCAGGTCTACCATAATCATTATACCAAAATGACAAAGTGAATAAATAAACTATGTGTTTATAAATGGGATGCCTTATCCTAACTATACATATATTTTCTATAGTCCTTCTTGATTTGTCTAAAATTGAAAATAAACTAGGAACATATTCTTTTAGTAACTCGCCAGTCTTACTCAATGAATAATCTTCATTAAAAATATTTAAACAAAGTGGGATGTTGTCCTCAAATTTTATACTAAACTTACCTAAGTTAATTTCATCTTGATTTAATGCCTTTAAAGTTCTGTTATCTATTTCATGTATTTGTGTCCAAGCTGGATTTAACCATCTGACATCAAGGTCACATTTTCCATCTGTTGTATATCTCATCAGATTCTTATCACAAGAGCGCACTATATCAGTAGTAAAGCTGATTTTATTATCTGTATAATATTCTGTGCCGATACTTACTCTTGTTACGGTTGAGCCATTACCAAAGTGGTTTAATGCTTTGTTAATTTCATTTTCAATCTCTATTAATTTTGTAGATTGTTTAAAAGTGGTGTTTTTATTATAAATAAAAAAAACAATGTTACAACCTAATATAAGCAAAATACTAACGGATAAAATAGGATTATGTTTGATCCCCGTCCAAAAATTAACTAAACATTTAATGAAATATTTAATGAAATATTTAATGAAATATTTATCAGGAATCTTTGATATTATGTTTAATATGATTAGTCCCATTATTCAAATATATTATTTACAATCCTTTTAGTTTTAGAATCCCACACCTTAATTAATATATCCTTAACAATCTTTCTGTCAATTATAAGCTCATCATATTCTTGAGGACTTCTCTTGTTTGTATTCTCTCCTTTATTTACCCAGCCCTGATCCTCACACATGATTTCCTCACCCTCGCTACAAAAAACTTCATCGTCATTACTCTCTTTTCTAATTATTCCATGAGCTTCAGAAGAGGCCGCGCCCAAAGTATCATATTCACGGCCAAGTAAGCTCTTTTCAGTTGCCTTTAGTTTTTTTATATCGACTTCTTTGATTACTTTGCGCGCGTAAACATCTACACTGCCCATGTTTAAAAAATAATCCAGATGATGAATATGACGATAAACAGGGCTATGAGCCTGACTTATAGTATCTTTTTTATAGGGAAGTGTGTGGTCAACGTGATGCCAGTCTGATTGGCTTGCCTTTTTGGTAATAAAACGAAGCCAGAAGCGTATAGTGAACAAGCTGCTGAATTCAAATATTTGTCTGTAAAATAATATATACATAATTCTTTAGAAAGGAAATTAATAAATCTAAGTCAGACTAACAAAAATGTCAATTATAATAATTATTGAAATAATACTTGACTAATAGGTATTAATAGGTTACTATAGGTAATAACACTTTTATTAACTTAAATATAAATATGATGTATTACGAAACACACGAAGTAGCAGCTTTACTTAAAGGTTCATATAAAAGCCCCAGAACCTTCTTGGCAGCAATAAGGAGCAAGGAGAGACGGCTTACTAGCCCTTTACTATGCGAATTGTGGGAAGCTAGGATAGCAGCTAAGATTGGAAGGAATATTCTATGGCCTAAACAAAAGATTGACAATATTTTAAAGACTTTACAGTAATTTATTAACTTAAATAAAGGTAAACGTTATGAAAAAATTAATCTTAATTACAACATTAATTAATCTTTATTGTATAGATGCTCTTGCAACACCCTATGTAGGACTAAGTCTACAAAGCAATGGCTTTACAGTAGACAATGTAGGAGATTTTACTATTCCAATGGATAATATAGAATATAATGATATCCAAACTCATGTTTCAGGATTATTAGGTTATAAGTTTGAGGAATTGCTACCTTATTCAATTTCTATTGAAGTTAATTACCTGCAGAATGATAATAAGATTCCTTTAAACTATAAGGTTGATTATGACGATAGATTTGATTCTGAAATTAAATTTGAGATATTCTCATTAAATACTATACATTATTATGATGTAAGTGATACCTCAAGTCTTATTGGAATCCTTGGATTAAATCATTCTACTTTTAAGTTTACACAGGGCGACCTTAGAGACAAGGAATCTAGTTATGGTCTTAATCTTGGAGTGGGTCTTAATTATGAGTTCTTGTCAAAGAGATTGGTATTTAGACCCAAAGTTATTCATTATATCTTTCCAAATATAAACCCTGAAAATGTTAGTGTACAGGAGATTAACAGTATGACTTCTATTACCCTGGACTTTATAGTTCAGTTCTAAAAGAGGGGGCGTTCATCTAGTGGTTAGGATAACGAACTTTCTATTCGTTTACACCGGTTCAAATCCGGTACGCCCTACCAAATAACAAAATGCCCTAGTTGGGAGACCAGGGCATTATCTATAACTTTAATTAAAACATTAATATTATGACTATTGAAAATAAAAAAGCGAATAATTTATTATTATCTGATTTTAAGAAAGTTCCTAAAGTATTAATAACAGGAACTCCAAGGAGCGGCACAACTATGATGAGTGTTGAGTTGACAAATGGTGTACATGAGGTAATTAGTGAGTGTATTTTTATAGAACAGCTATTAAAGTTGTACAGTGATTTTCTTAAGAAGAATAAGAACAATAGTCTTCTTTTAGATTTTGTTAAAGACGATAAACTCTTCTTTAAAGAGTTTAAAAAGACAATGAACTCCTTACTGTCTTATGCTTGGTGTAAATATGGTAGCCCTAAAGATTTAGTCATTTTTAAAGAGCCTGCAATAGCAAAGAATTCCTCTCTTTTTGAGACGATATTTGATGATTCATGGAAAATTGTTTATATGATTAGGGATCCAAGATCAATAATTTCTTCTTTAATAAAGATAAAAGAAGATGGCTTCTACTCTAAGAGAAAGAGGAGTCTATTTAATAAAATAAGATTTTCTATTAAAAGGCATAGTTTTGTTAAACGAGAATGTAAATACATTTATCCTAATCAGGAACAAATACATAAAATGTATCATAAATATTCTTTGTGTGAAGACTTTAAAGATAAATATTTTTTCTGTAAATATGAAGATTATGTAAATAATAAAAGAATTGAAGAATTAAAGAATTTCCTTGGTAAAGAAATAATCACTACAACTAACGCTAACGCTAGAACTGGCAAAACTCTGGAAAGACATGAATTCTTTTTATCGGAAGAAGCTGGAAAACCTGTCGTTAATACAAACATTAATAAATATAAATCAAATCTAACAAAAAAGAATATCTCTTATATAGAAAGAAAATTTTCTTTTTTTATGAAAGAATTTGGGTATCTATAAAAGGTTTAATAACCTATAGAAAACCACCTCATAATATGAGTTAATGAATCAGAATTAATTAATTGTATCTGTGTAAGACTTATGGGATTTGCACCAAGTCTTAAGTGTTCACTAACGCCAGTATTACCACTAGAGGCATAAGCTTGTAAATGTGCATTTGGATAAGTCAAGCCTAGATTATCAGTAGTTACAGTATCACCAGATACACTCTGTTCACCCCATTGAATAATGATCTCATCAAAAGCACCTCCTATATTAATAGGAATTCTTGCATAACCAGGATTTGCGGATTGAGAACTGGTACCAAACAATCCCAACAATTTCGCAGCAGTAATAATCCTTAAATCATCAGTTCCAGCACCAACCTCAGCCTGTGTTGCTATTTCTGCGATTCCTGCCAAGGTTTCGGTTGCCTGAGCAAGATTTTTAAGATTCTCCAAATCCCCTAAAAATATCCAAGTCAATTCCCAGAAAGTAGGATTACTTAAGGCATTACCCATGTTGCTATCTGATAATGATCTATAGATATCACCGTTAGTATCAGCAGCTAAATCATCAGTATCATAACTAGTTCCTGCATTATAAGCAGCTACACCAACAATATCATTTCCTAAATTATCATCAACGGCAGATTTATATAATGTTGAATCTTCCGGAGTGCGAACAATGGATTTATTAGCAAAGTATGTTGTAGTTAATGAAAATTCTGGTATACCGACTTGTTGGATATAAGCCAGTTCCCTTGAAGATAAATATTGCAAAGTGTTAAATTCTTCTAAAGGGGGGATGTTTAAAGAAGCTACAATACCCTCATTCCAAGCATCTTCATAATTAGAAAGTCCTTGCAATATGTCCGGGTCTGTTGAAGTAACTGGCGCACCTTCCCTAGTTGATCCAAATTGTCTAAGATCAGCCACCGGGGCTGTGTTTCCAAATATTTTAATATCTTTTCTATCTAATTTTGACATATTTAAGCTATTTCAATTATTATGGTTGAGTCTGTTACATCAATATTTCCGTCATCATCTTTATTTTCACATTCAAATCTTATACCTTCGCCTGTGCTTAATTCCAATAAATCATTAGCTATTGAGCCTTGGGGTTTAGAACTGGTAACATTTACAATTGAGGCTCTTGAAGATATTGTTTCAGCAAAAGAAATATCTGTTTTGGTTATCACTGCTCTAATATCTTTTGTCCCGGATCCTGTCAATTTCATTGAGAAATTACCATTTACGGCCACCTTAACATCTTCTTCATTGCCGGTATAAATTATCCAAGAAAGTGCATTTGTTCCTGCAGTATGTCTATAATAAATAGTTCCCGAACCGTCAGTCGTAAAATCAAAAGCTCCCCCTCCGGCTGTTTCTGATATTTGGTAAGTGCTTGCTGTATCAGTTATAATAAAATATTCTTGTCCTTCAACAATTCCGGTCGGTAAAGTTCCGCCTGAGCCGGGAAAGAATTGTATTATATCATCAGTTGAGAAATTATGAGTAAATACGGTTACACCATCCTCAAGAACGGAAGTTATAATATCGGTTGTATTATCAAATGTTGCCCTGTCTTGATATTGTATTCTTTCTGGTAAAGCACTACTCCATCTTGCATTGATTGGCTCTGGTATATTTACCGTATTTATTGTTGTTGAAAGAACGCTGTCTAAAAAGCTTGTTTTTAGAGTTACCGTACTATCAGCCATACCTACATTAACTCCAAATACAGCATTTATATAATTCTGTTTTAAGCTATTAACTGCAAATATTGAACCACCAGAGTTTAGGTCAATTATATTGCTAGTTAGCGTCATTAATGTGTTATTATCTTTAAGAGTAGTTTGAAAATCAAAAATAGTTTCATTTGATTGAGGTGTAAAGCCTGTGTCAAATATAGCTATTATATTTATGTTGCCAGAAAAAGTAAACATAGTTGCTGTTTCATTCTTCCAAAAGCCTGAAGCAGATTCAGTAATTGCTACCCCTGCCGATACACCATCAAAAGTAAATCCTTGTCCAATATCAGAAAAGTCTACAAAAATAAAGCTGTTAAAATCATTATCTAAATTTCCTCCTGTACTTGCTCCAGCGAAGAAAGTTTTAAAAGTTAAAAAAATTCCTGTTCCTGTAAAGTCAAACATCTTATTGCCAACAGCTCCACGGACTGTAAGTGATTCAAATTCTAAAATTCCAAAATCTGTACTAGTAAACATAGTACCTGTGCCAGTATATTCTAAGGCATTGTTAATAGTAACGGCGGTAATTCTTATATTAGCACCAATTTCAAATTCAAATCTGTTAGAAGTGCTGATTGTTTTATTTAGAATATAAGACTTGTTATTCTTTAGGGTAATAACTCCAGATACAGCAGCGGGGAAATCATCAATTGAATTAATAACAACGATGTTAGTTGCCTCAAGAGCAGAAGATAATTGCCAATTACCAATATCACTTAAAGGATTTCCAGTATTATTATCAGTTAAAGATTGATAAAACTTAAGCCCCTCAATTTCTCTAACCATATCACCAATAAAATACTCTGTTAAAGTATTATATTCTTGCATTCCTTTTTGAAGGATATGATTAACTTGGTAGTTATGAATATAATTTAATGCGCTCCATTCATTTTGAACAGGATTACGGGTAAGATTACCGGCATTAAGCAGAGTTGCGCCTGCCCAGCCTTCTTTAAATTTTGAATTTGATTGCAGAACTTCGGGGTCAGAAGAAATAGAAGGCGAGCCGGCTCCTGTAGAGCCAAATATTGTTAAATCTGTAGTTTTATTATTTTTTGCAAATTCATCTAAAAATTTGCGTACAAAATTAGTCATTGCCTTTTATATTCAAATATTGAGTCTTTATTAAAATATTAAATCACTATTGTTTAAAAATCTTCCTCCACCCAAATCATTCACCATCAATCCATTAACACAATCTATGATAATATCATTAACCATAAAACCAAAGAAGTCTTGAGTCGGCGGTTTTTCGATTAAGTAAGCAAGTCTAACGCCCATAGGTTTAGGTAACGCCTCCTTTTGTAACGCAATTATAGTAAATGTCAAGCTTTCTGAACTTACAAGATAAGTCATTGTCATTGTTCCATCTGCTGAAGACGGAATTAAATCTCCTTCAAAAACCTGTGTTATGGCATCGTCAATTTCCTTATCAGAATGATTAATGGCATTTTGGATAATGCGTAATTTTAAAATAAATCTGTAGGCTTCATCATCCAAAACCTGACTTGTTGTAGAATCAGTCGGCTCTGCACCTAAAATATGAGAAGTAAAAGTTAAAAATTGGGTAGAGTCTACAGTTCCAAAAGCATCATCATTTTGGGTTACGTCATCGGCCAGAACACTAAAAAAATCTATTCCTTCTGTTATTTCTTGTTGCTGTCCGTTTCTATCTATACCAATATATTTACCTAAAATATCTAACTGATCCCCAACGGCAGTATCGAGATTAAAAGCATCTTGTATTTGACCAAATATGTCGTTATTAACTATTCCTCTTGTATAATCTTCAATTTGCTGTTTAGCATTAGGCTTATCGGCATACTGGATAATCAATAAATTTACATAACTCTGTATTAGATCTTCTATTTCTTGAGATGTTAAAGCCATTATAATATAGTTATATCAATATTAGTCGTAGATATTACCCACTTTTCGTCAAGAGTATCTACATTTAAAAAATCTACAAAAGATACATCATCATCGGATATTTCCATATTTAAAGGCACGCCCCCCCCTCCGGTATTATTAATAGCATCTTGAGCTATTTGCGTTAATGAAGCAGTCTCCGCAGATTCGCTAATTCCATAAATTTTATTATCTTGGATAAATTCTTTAATTCCATCTTCATCAAAAGATTGACCTGTTATAGTGCTTTGAATATCAAATCTAACATGAAGAGTTTTAGAAACAGGTCTATCAAATTTTACCGTCTTAATTTGACTACTCACTAAAGTAATCTCAACCTCAACATCTCCTTTTAATCCGCTGCCAGTTGACTTTTTGGTAAGAATAGCATTTGCAATATCCAAATCTGTCCCCCCTTCAACTATTGACCAGCTTGAATGAGCAGGAATTCCGTTAGAATCAGTAACATTAGTATCATTTTCAACAACTAAAACATCTGATACGTTGTCCAGATCAAATAAAGTCGCTGTTAATCCGTTAACAAATCCTTGTGAATTATTAGCAGGGGATCTTTGTCTTCTATTTCTTAAATCGGGGTCTGTTTCTTCATCAATGCCGGTTTCAAGGGCGGCATTAGGATTATTAACAGCCGTTACACCTAAAACTATAGTAACTTGATTTGTGATAGTGTTAGGGGTTGTTTCCACCACTCCTATATTGGCAGCTTGAAATAATAGGATTGAAGAGCCGGAAGTTAAAGCAACGGTATTTAATAGCTGAAATTCAACACCATTATCATCACTTACGGTAAAGGGGCTTTCACTATCATTTAGACCAGTTAAATTAAGATTACGATCAACGGTAATGTCTACCTCTTGTTGGGTGAATGTTCCGGCTTGTCTGGTAATATTATTGATTGATACTCTTTGATCTAATACTATACCAACTGCTTGGTCGGGATCATATGAATTGAATACTGCAAATCCTAATTCAGCTATGTCTTGTTCTGATTGAGCTTCATTATTAATACGCTGTCCATCCGGTGAATTACTATCAACATTTATATCGTTGCCATAAATAGCCTTATACTCATTTTCTTTACGAGTGATACGAGTGTTAATATTTTCAATGGTTAAGCCGTTGCCGTCTAAAGTTGCCATTTTGCCTTTTATTTGAGTCCTATGAGCTAAATTCTAACTCGGTATTGCTTGAATAAATTGTTGTAATATTATAGTTTGCAATATAATCCCTACCTGTCAAGGTGCTATTAAAACTATTAATTTTTAAAACCCCCTCAACTCCCATTAAGAGTCTTCTAATATCATTGTCTAATAATGCTTTTTGATTAGTTGTACTTAGTCTGGTTTTCCAGTCAATTCCGGAATTTTGAGCAAAGAAACAATCTGTTTGCCATTCTCTTAATTTGGTTTCTATATCTAAGATAATTGCTTTTTGATCTCTTTTATAAGAAGATAAGCCTTTGCCGAATTCCCAATCTTCATTTGTGTCTAATGCTCTTATTGCTGTCATGTTTTTAATAATAAATTAAAATCAGTTATAGCTTGATTTAAAGCTGTCGCTGTCGCTGCCGTTATTGGTAAATTTCCACTTATAGGATCAGTAACTTGCAAAGCAATAATTGCGTTAATTAATTGCTCTATTAAATCTTTTAGAGATTTACTACTGTTACTAATTCCAACTTTAGAATCAAGGCTGATTTTAGTATCTTGATGATTCATTTCAGTTGCATCATTATTATAATCAGCAAGAGGGCTGCTATCACTAAAAAAACCTGGTATAACTAAACAGTCTGTTAGATTATGCGCTCTACTGCTTGCAGGCTCTTTAATACCCCCATTACTAAACCAGTTTTCAATATCTCTATCATTAAATAAAACTAAACAATAATCACCTATTATAATAGGACGTGTAAAACCTCCGTTACTACCCTTATTCACAAATACCGGGCATTCTTTTAATAAGGGAAAATCTTTTAATACATTACCTTTGCTTGTTGGTATTATAGCTTTATCAACTAATTCTATATCTGCGGTTTGATTGCTACTACTAAAACCATTGATTTTACCTACTCTGTGACAATTAAAGCTATTGAAAATATCAAGCTTTAATTCTTGTAGAATATCAGTTAAATTTGGTTTTGATATTTGTTTTGACATTATGCCCTTTTAGAAATTAACTCAAGACCGCCCAGCAATTCTGAACCAATATAAAGCTGTAATTTTGTTTTAGCATCTCCCGAAACTGCACCGGAAATAGTGGCATTATGAGTAACGCCATAAACTTTATATTGACCGTCATAAGCTGGATTAACACTTGATTCCAACTCTACCACCTGAGCCACTGTAATTCTTGGCTCAAAAACCATATCAATCTCAATATAGGTTTGTTGCCTTATAGGTACTGATAATAAACCTGTTTCTGATTTTATCAAGGGTATTTGTGCCTCGAATACTTGGTTGCTGTTCAATACAAATAATTCCTCATTATCAATGAATACCTCAGCTTTATCCTTAAGAAATTCTGTTATGACCTCAAAAGTATTGCCAAAAAATGAGATACCCTTTGTCAATACTCCTTCTTGCGAGGAGATAATGCCTTTTTCAACATTGAGTAAATCACTAGAAATAGTGTCAATAGCATCATTAATTGGAGTTCCTTTATTTAGAGTAAGTGAAGTAATACTATTTGCTTGACCATAAAGACCATCATAAGCTTCTATGTTCATTATAATATCACCCCCCTGTCTAGTGGGGAAGGCAGTTAATATATTGCCTACAAATATGGTTGAGAGTTGATTATATCCGGCTTGTAAGATTATTCTTTTGTAAAACTCACCTGTGCCTTTATCTTTTATTCTGAATCTATCTTGAAAGAGCTTTGTTCTTGTGGCTAATCCTAAGTTGTATATTTTGAATATACCTTTGTTTAAAGATACTGCTGTGTTTCTGGTAACTGTGAATTCAATAGTTATGGGGTCAGTTATCTCAACCGTTCCGCTGTCATTGGTTTCTATTGTTAATTTGTAATGTCTGTTTATTTTTCTTGCTCTACTCATAAGTTAGCAACTTAAATTATTCTACTTTTATACTAAAAAAATTATCTTCAATCTCTTGAACCTCTTCCGCTGTTAAGATCCCTAACTCAACCCTACCACTGGAAAAGTCATCAATAAAGCTTGGATCCACTCCATCTTCCGAAGTGCAACTTATGCCAAAGTCTAAAATTCTCTTAAACTGCCTTAGTAGGTTAGGATTAGAGACAATAGAGCTACCATTTATAACTATATCGCTGTTTGGTATATCACTAATATTATATATCCATCTTTCTTGCTGATTTAAAAACTCTAATTCTAAAGTGAAAGTCTCGTTATCTTCTCGCTGTACTGTGAACTTTTGCTTTGGATCATCTGTAATTTCTGTAATTATTATCATTTTCTTCTTGACTAATAGGAAGTTATAAACTAATATAAACTTATAGCAATAAGTAAGGCTTGTTTTTAGGTAATTGTTCAATGTTATTGAGTTTAATAAAAATATCAAGAAATTGTAATGATCGTAAGTGAAGAAGGTCTTTTATTTATAGAAAGAATTAAAGAGCAAAGAATTATTGAAGAGAATGAGATATATTCACCCCATCAATCTGACGAACTTTTGCCAAAGCTAGAAAAGTTAAGAAATTTAGATACGGCAGATAAATTATTGGAATTACAGGAAGTTTTAAAGGTGAGGGATTTATCAAAACTGGAATTAGAAATATTAGGGGAATTGGGTACTAATTTTAATGGTCAAGAAGAAAGAGGGATGGCGACGTATAAGAGGAAAAGACGTAAGGAACTTTTAGACCTTTAGCAGGGGTTTATTTTATTGAAGATAATTAATTAATTCAACACCTTAGATAAAATGATTGATTTAAAGTTAGCGGAATATGATTTAGAAACTTGGAAATTCAAAATGTTCCATAATTTAATGGACGGTGGGTTTTTATATGGAGGAAAATATATTCAAGTTACTGAAGTTAGTGAAGCAGAGGGTCAAGTCTACCATATTAAGCAAGATAATGATTATTATTTAGATAATAAAGACCCCCTAAACCGCTTCAATGGTTTGTTTGATGGAGTAACATTCGGAAATGGTAGATTTGTATTGATAATAAATAATGGAGATATAGTTGTACAATCTCCTGATAGTGGCAATTATTTTCATGGTAAAAGACCTTTTACTCATGAAAAAGGCAATCTTCACGAAAACCCTGAACTTTTTAATTTAATCAAGATTTAGTTATGAAGGATTTAATTAAAACTTATGAAAGAGGACAAAATAATATGAATAGAATATTAGCAAAACTACAAACATTAATAAAGCAATGATTACTTTTAATATTTAGCTGACATAGTCCAACTGGTAGAGACAATAGACTTAAAATCTATACAGTCTTGGTTCAAATCCAAGTGTCAGCACCAATTATAATAAGAGGATAAAATAAAAATAATATGAAATTCAATTTCTTTAAAGAATGCTGACTTAGCAGAATGTAATATACATATTAAAAATTTAACTGAGGAATTATGAAAAAACTAACACTAACACTAATAATAACACTAATAATAACTTCCTGTGCCTATATACCCGAAACGCTCATAGTTAAAGATGAGGGCTTTAAGAGAGATGTAAGAGGTGAGTTTATATTGAAGACTACTAAAGAGACTAACCCTTATTTGCAGGAGGATTTTGTCCCCAATGGTATTAAGTGGGTTCTTAATCCATTACCTAGGTTGAAGGAAAAGCCTAAGATTATTTTTTATCAAAATGTAAACGATATTGTAACTGCAATTTCGGAAGTTTTTAATAAAAAATATAAATATATAGGATATTATTCTCCTAATAATTACCAATATGAAAATTCTAAAAATGATATGCAGGAAGCAGGAATATTACTAGGTGCAAATCTTTTGTTGGTTATTAATTTTAAAAATACCAAAGATGAAAAGGGGAATGATATTGAGGTTAGATATGAGGTCGCTTTTATTAATACAAAAGGGGTATAATATAGAAGATAGATTTCAAAATCCCGAATTATTAACTAAATGATAATTAATTTAGGAATGGTGATATTAACTTATCAAATACAGATTGTTGAACTTTCTTCCCCTGTGCCTTCCCTTGATCCTGTTGCTCCGACCTCTGATTAGCTCCCCTTCCCTGAAACTGATCTTCTGCAAAGGGTGTAAATTGAGTTTGTACAGTTCTAAACTCCTTAAATACCATAGTAAAATCAGAAACACTTTCCGAATCCGCACCTTGTACCGCTGTTATAGTTTTAATTTCATAATTATTAAAAAAGCCCCATGGAGTATCCACAGCCACTAATTGCCTTGCGTCCCTCATAGCCCTAAAGAAGTTAAAAGCCTTAGCCTGTTCTCCTTCTGGGGGATTAAGAGCTTTGTAAGCTTCAAATATATCAACTCCTCCTTGAGTAACTGTGCCTAAATTATCTAAAGTCAATTCTCCTGTCTTAGCTGCAACAAGAGCATTTCTTGCACTTCTAGCAGCATTTGTAAGGACGGGTATTAAGCTGTTCAATCGTACCAGTTTTTCAACTAATTCTTGTTTTTTTTGCTTAGGATCAGCCTTAGTAAACTTCAGCTCTGAAACAAAACCCCCTGTTGTAATTATATTGGCACGTAAAGCAATATGATCTTGAATAACACTATTATCTTCTACAAAGTGATCCGTTGACTCTGATTCTAATTGTATTCTGGTTTCTTTTGGAATATCAAAAACGAATCCGGCAACGCCTAAATTAAATACAGGAGAAACAACAAACTTATTGGTTAAGCTGTTGAGGGTGTCGGCACTGTTTAAGACTCCGTCTACTGTTGGGATTGCTACCATTTTTACCTCGCTCCATTATTAAGGGTTGTTAATGCTTGTAATCCGCCTTTTATTTCTTCCGCTACTGCTTGAGGACTTTGAGCACCATCAATATTATTAACAACACTAATATTATTAGTTGTATTTTGGCTTGAGTCAGTTGCTGATCTCTCGCCTAATAATCCTGCCCCCCCTGCTATTGAAGATAGTAAAGCACTACTAAAACCTAAAGTACTAAGGATACTTTCCTTTTTTTCTACATCAAAAGATGCACCTTTTTTAAAAGCAGTAGTAAACTTTTCAAATTTAGCAAATATCTTATCTAAAAATTCTATAAACTCTGCGAATTCATCTTTTACAACTTTTAAACCATTTGCAATAACTTCATAAACTCTACCAAAGGCAGACTCACCGCCTTTATGCCACACTGCTATATCTTCCAAGAATCCTATAATAATTCCAAATAGAGTGAGCTTACCTAATCTTCTAAAGCCTATAAGTACCCCAGCTAATAAAGCACTTATTGCAATTGCTATTATTTTAATACCATTCTCTACACCGAGTAATCTTTCAATAAATTCACCAAGTAATCCGGCTGATCTTCCTATCGCCTGAACAAATAAAGTAATGCCTCTTGCCAAACCTGCTATGGTATTAATAATCTTATCTCCGTTATCCCTCATCCACTTAAAGAATTTATCAACCATCTCAATTAATAAAGGGGTCAATTTAGCCACTGCTTGATCTTTGAGGGCTTTAAATCTTAATCTAAGTCCTGTGATGGCAGTCCCTAACCTAATGATGTTCTGGCGTTGATTTTTGTTTAAAAAGGTATTCTCACTTAAGGCTTCAAATTCTTTTCTTGATAATTTTAGAATATTTATAAATTGAGGGGTTAAACCTAATTGCTGTATAAGATTGGTTGCCGTGGCAGGATCAAGACCTTTAATAGACTCTCTTAGCTGGTCTAAAACTTGAAAAGCATCTTTACCAGCCGGATCAATTCCAAGTAATTGGAAGGGGGCAATATTACCTTGTCCTAATCTTATGGCCGCCAAATTCCTTTCCAGGTTACCTATGGATTGAGATATTGCATCAGCACCAAGAGTAAGATCAGCTAATTGTCCGACTTGGTTTAAGCGTTGTAATTTATCTATTGCAAGACCTGTTTGATTGCTTAGATTTTGTAAAGATACGCTACCTTTTACAGTACCATCAACAAATCTGTCTAATGCAAAAGCTCCAGCAATAAAAGCTGCTTTTAGGGTTATTATGTCTTTTTGAAGATTATTAATGCCTTTACTGAACCTAGTAAGCTTTGCTTGATCTACCTTGAGTCCTAGAGCAATAAATAAATCGCCTATTTTCATTTTCTTTGCCTTTTATGTTGACTTATAAATTTATGTAAACTAATATAAATCTATTATTGAGTTAGAATGATGTTATCAAGTTTATTAAAATTTATCAAGGATTATGACTAAAATTAAAATAATTGAAAATTACAAGCAGTCGTTACAAGCCATTTATGACCATGTAGGATTTAAAGAAGATTATGTTTTCTATCCTGTAGATGATGCGACTCATTTTTATTGGAATCACGATAAAGAAACGGTTTGTTATGCAGATTCTATTGAAGAATTACAAAAACAGGACGGTAATTATTATGAAGATGATATTTACACGCAAAGATTCTATAAAAAATATATATATAAAGGAAAAGATTTTACTCTGATATTTTGTGATCCTCATGTTGACGGTATGAAATATTTTAGATTATTTAATAATTCCAAAAAGATTATAGAGTAATAATTTATTTTGATAATTAATCCCCCTTATTCAACTCCCTCAACTGCATTTCATAATCACTACAAAAACTCTGATACTCAAAAGCCTTTATAATCCAGTCAGGAGTTGCCATCGATACCTTATGAGGATCACCACCCCAAAAGCCAGTTTTAGCAATCTGCAAACACATTAAATCAAACTCATTTATAATAAGTTCAACTTTTGGTTTATTAAAATCTACTTTCCGAAGATGCTTGATATTAAACCTTTTATTCCGAAAAAAAAAGGGAGGGTGTACTCTTTGAGGACATGGAAGAAAATTAGATTATAATCTTCTGGGTGTTTATCCAATATTTCTTCTGTTATGGTAACATCGGCATAAAGGCTACGCTCTAAACATCTGATTAAAATTTCTCTAATCTCATTAGAAGAGGCAATTATCATAAATGCTTTTAAGGCTTCATCTATTAAAGTTTGTGGAATATCAAGACCAGTCAAGCTTTTAACATCCTTAATATCTCCGCTTTTAATAATCTTAAAAACCTCATCAAAGATTTTACCAAGCTTGATATCCTGCTTTAAGCATTCCTTTAATAAGACAGAATAAAGCTCCCATCCTATTTTACCTTCTGCCGGACTTAATTTAATTAAACCTTTTGAACCTTGTATTTCAATCATTATTATATGGTTCTGTCACCATTAGCAAATCTTAACCTATAAACTGAAACAGCGTTGTCTGTATCGCCTTCTACATTTTCTTTAGCATCTACTTGTTGATAAATAACGCCTCCCTCCATTGAATAAACAGCATTACCAACATTACCCTGACCGTCTCCGATTCTTTTTGTGAAATTGCCTGTTAACAAAACAAAAGAAGGTAAATCAGTTTTTTGTTTGATAAGAATTGAGTTAAAATATTTGTCATCCGGGCTACCAGTTAACAATCTCAATTCCGCTTCAATTATTTTACCTGTTTGATTGAAGGCATAAATAGCATTGCCATTTTTACCAACAGTCATATTGACCAATTCATTTGGGAAAGTTACAACAATATTATCGGCATTAGCAAAATCAACTATTGATCTATCGCCAGTTCCGTCATTTATAACTATGGTGTCATTCCCTGTTACTGCTGTTGTCATTTCATTTTATCTTTAAATTAATAATTAAGCTTCAACCGTACCAATTACATCACCTTTATGTATTGCTCCGACAAATTTAATAGCTAATTGAACCACGGGGGCTTCTCTTGCATCTCTTTCAACTTGAGCTTGTTGAGCAATAGGTTTGCTAAATATAAAGAAGCCTACATCAGTAATATTTCTTTTTAGGTCTTCAGGGTTACCAAAAGTATCAGGTGAATTCCATGTTAAACCTACGCCAATTACTCTATTGTTAACAAAACGTACTAATACATTTCTATAGGCATCTTTTAAGCCGTTCATTCCTGCTTCATCTTGAGGAATCTTAGTATTAGTACCTCGTAGATAATTGAAGCCTGCAACTGCTAATTGAAGTTCAAGGGCAAGCTTATTATAAACTGCATCATAGAAATTATTAGCATTATCGGATTTAATAGCATTTAAACCATAATTACCATAAGTAATAATTCCGGCTAATTCAGCTTTGTCAAGGTCGGTTTGAATTAGGTTAGCATCTGCGATAGGATTAGTAAGTGAATTTAAGTTATCAGTTCTTGAGGTATTTACACCGAAGAAATTAACACTTGATTGTTTACCAATGTAAGCAGCTTTAAAGAGATTGGCATCTGCCAAGTTGTTACTATAAAATAAACATCTAAATTTCTCTTGCCCGGCAGTTGCAATATTGTCGCATACGGAGCCACTTTCTAAAACACTAAAGTCACTAAATTGATGAATAAATATTATTTGTCTTGCTTGTACAAAGGCTGCTAAGGTTGTTATTACTGCATCTTCCATTTGTAAATCTGTTATAGTGTTATAAAATTCAACACTATTTTCAAGTCTGGTAATGGCAGCAGATATAGTTTCACCGCTTGAATCTACTCCTGCGGTTGATGTGCCGTTTGCAGTGTCAAAAAGAGTGCCAACGCTTAAATCTGTTCCTGATCCTGCCGGTAATTGTGCAAATAATACTATTGAAGCAGCACCAACAATTTTTGAAGTACCTTTTATAGTATTTCCTACAAGCTCTAATTTTAAATCTCTTATAGATGTTTCTTTTTGTAATATAGTAACTATGTCAGCTAAAGAGGTTGCTACAGTAAAATCTAAACCTGTCAAATCTTTATTAACACCATTTAAGGTAATTCTTAAATCGCCGTCAGATACAGCCTGTAGATTAGAAAGGTTGCTTGATATATCAGAAGTTGTAAAATCTCCTTGCGTTGCTGAAACGGCACTTTGCAAAGGAGCTATTACCAATCTTCCACTACCACTTAAAATATTTGGTGATTGTGCAAAAATATTATTTTCCATTACTTCGGTTACTGAACCAGTGCCAAGAGCTATTGCTACATCACAAGTGTTTAAATATTTTCTAGACTCATAAAGATTATCTTGTCACTAAT
>SDBT01003574.1_pt1 | contig 26787 bp, 31 predicted proteins | sample 2277101 | NCBI WGS metagenome assembly SDBT01 (sample SAMN10404973, study PRJNA504765) | marine sediment metagenome | isolation source: marine sediment core GS10_PC15, 103 cmbsf | place: Arctic Ocean: Southern Knipovich Ridge | collected 2010 | reverse complement strand
ATTTTATTTTAAAGCAACAATTTATTGATAATTATATTAAAAAGAAATATTCAGTTTTAATGTTGCAGTTGAGTCGTTACATATCACTAACAAATGGTAAAACTTATAGTGACGAGCAGATAAAAAACTATTTTGATTCGCATGCTAAAAAATATTCGATACCGGCAAAACGATCCGGTGTTGTTTGGGAATTTGATGCCGCAAATTATGGTATAGATCTTTCCCAAAAAGCGGCGCAAGATTATTACACGCGTTATAAACGAACTAAATTTTTAGATAAACCAACCAGCTATACTATTCGTCGTATTCAATTTCTAACAGCTGGTGATGCGAATGTTTCAAAAGTGTATGCACAGGCGCAAGCAGTGCTGGCTGAGCTGAAAAAAGATCCTAAGAAATTTGCTGAATTTGCCAAGAAATATTCTGGGCATAAAGAAAGTGCGCAAAAAGGAGGTCTGTTTACGTATGGTAAAGGGTCTCAAGATGGTGCGATTGAAACAGCCGTTATTCGTCTTAAGGCACAAGAAGAAATTTCTGATTTAATCAAAACTGGCTTAGGGTTTGAGATTTTACAGCGAGTTAAGCGCACACCTGCTCAGTTTAAACCGTTTGCTAAGGTGAAATCTGAGATCGAAAAAGCGTTGTTTGCAAAGCGATTTAAACTGTTGTTTAAAAACAATGTTCGCAAAGCGATAAACTCTGATGCGGTAACGGCATTTGTTGCAACTAAAAATGGTAAAAAAAGTATAATTGCCGATCACGTTAAATCTGAGTCTAAGCAAGATCAAACTCTTTATAGAGTGCAAAAGGGCAATTTTGGCTTTTGGATTGATGGTGATAAAGGATACATTGTAAAAACTACTGAAATTAAACGATCTCATGTTCCAGACATGAATAGTATCAAGTCAAAATTGGTAGCTGATATGCGGCATGATTTTGCCATCCAAGCCCTAGGGGAAGATCTTAATAAAGCTGGAGCTGCTTTGGCTAATGGCTCTCCTGAATCAGTGAAAGCTTCATTTGATGCAAAACTGATTACTACTGAGTTTGCCAAACGAGGTGATTTGGCTCAGATGGGAGTTTTGAAACGTGAAAATGTGCCGATAAGTAAACTTATGCATCTTGATAAGGTTGGCATGGTTGATGAGGCTATGGGAACTGATAAAGGCTATATCATGAGACTCGATGCGATTGGGCCTTTTGATCAGAAGGAATTTCTAGAGCACAAATCAGAAATTGAGGCCAACCTGGCACGAGAGCACCAGTCGGTTTATGAATCAGGTTTTATTGCTTCTTTAGCCAGAATTGCTACAATAAAGAAAAATAATAAGCTTATCGCCCGGAGATAATTCCCTATGAAAACTGTCGTCAATAGTAAAAAAGCTTCCAATACAACCGTTAAAGTGGTTGCAGAAGAGAAAAAAAAGGCATTAGAAGTAACTTTTGCCCAAATTGATAAGCAGTATGGTAAAGGGGCCGTAATGCTTTTAGGGCAAGCGGGAATCTCTACTGTTGATGTAGTGTCAACAGGTTCAATTTTAATCGATAAAGCCTTAGGGGTGGGCGGATTTCCACGCGGACGAGTTGTTGAAATTTATGGACCAGAAGCTTCTGGTAAAACAACGTTGGCATTGCATGCGGTTGGGCAAGCTCAACAAAAAGGCGGAATATGCGCTTTTATCGATGCTGAGCATGCTTTGGATCCTGTATATGCTAAAAAATTAGGTGTTGATACTGAGAATTTGATTATTTCCCAGCCTGATTACGGTGAGCAAGCATTAGATATTGCTGAAATGCTTATTCGTTCAGGTGCGATTGATATTGTGGTGATCGATTCTGTGGCAGCATTGGTGCCAAAAGCAGAGCTTGAAGGTGATATGGGTGATGTGCATGTGGGATTGCAAGCACGGCTTATGTCTCAGGCATTGCGTAAACTGACCCCTGTGGTACACAAATCAAAGACGGTTTTGATCTTTATTAATCAGATTCGTTCAAATATTGGGACCATGGGATATGGACCAAGAGAGACCACTACCGGTGGTAGAGCATTGAAATTCTATGCATCGATTCGCTTGGATGTGCGTCGTATAGCAAGCTTAAAGAAGAATGATATCCATTTTGGGAACCGTATTGCGGTGAAAGTGGCCAAAAACAAGGTTTCTCCTCCTTTCAAACGGGTTGAGATTGATCTTTTGTTTAATGCTGGGATTAGCCGAGAATTAGATCTGCTTGATGCTGCCATCCATTATGGTATCATTAAGAAGGCTGGTGCTTGGTTCTCTATTGGGGATAAGAACTTTGCACAAGGCCGCGAACAGGCTCTTGTCTATTTGAAGCAAGAGAAAGAGTTTGAGAAAAAAACTCGTGCAGCAGTGATGAAATTAGTTGCAGAAGATACTATTTAATAAGATAACTTTTATACAGTTGAGGTAGAAAAAGCTTGAAAGGAAAGCAAAGACCACAGTTACCATTAATTAATGAAAGAATTCGTGCATTAAAAGTGCAACTTATTCTTGCTGATGGTGAAAATATTGGTACTGTTTCTCGGCCAGACGCACTTGATCGAGCACAACAAGCCGGACTTGATTTGGTGATCATTGCGGATCGTGGCGCAGCAGGTGTGCCGGTTGCTAAGATTATGGATTTTGGCAAAGAGCAGTATGCTAAAAAAAAGAAACAAGCTGAAGCCAAAAAGAAACAAAAAGTTATTAAAATTAAAGAGATGAAAATTCGTCCGAAAATCGGAGAACATGATTACTTAACCAAGATTAATCAAGGTGTGAGTTTCTTGCAAAAAGGGCAGCGCTTAAAGGTTACATTGGTTTTCCGTGGTCGTGAAAGAGGAAGAAAAGATGAGCTAGGGGCTCCATTATTCCAGAGAGTTGAGCAAACATTTAGAGAGCATGGTCTTACTGATAAGATTATGCACGATAAAGACTCTCGCTCAGGACCATTTTGGTCTCGAGTTTATTATTTAAAAGAAACAAAATAAGTTCTTAAATGGTTTCCGACTACGCCAAGGCTTCGACGGACAAGCGATCAAATTTTGATCTGATTATCCTGAGTAAGCTACAGTGGGTCGAAAGACACGAACGGACTCAATTAAAAGGTTTATTATGCCAAAAATGAAAACTGTTTCAGCTGCGAAAAAGCGTTTTCGCAAAACTGGAAAAGGAAAAGTAAAAGCTGCGCATGCTTATTGTCGCCACATGATGACAAAGAAGTCACCTAATGTGAAACGTGGGATGCGTAAAACTTTATATCTTTGTGCGGCTGATTTAAAGCACATAGATGTTCTTCTTCCGTATTAATATAATTGTAATTATTAAAATTTAGTGGAGTCATTTTATGTCACGCGTTAAACGTGGTACCGTTACAAAAAAACGGCACAAGAAACTACTTAAACAAACCAAAGGTTATTGGGGTCAGCGTAGCAATGTTTTTAAACGTGCTAAAGAGACATTGATGCGAGCTTTGGCTTTTGCATTTACCGGTCGCAAGCTTAAAAAGCGTAATATGCGTGCATTATTTATTACGCGTATCAAAGCAGCGGCTCGTTCTAATGGTATGTCATATAATACTTTTATACATGGTTTGAAAAAAGCGGATGTTCAATTGAATCGCAAAATGCTTAGTCAGCTTGCTATTTATGAACCAGAAGCCTTTACTCAACTTGCTAAGATTGCTCAACAATAGTCAGAGCTTGACAGCTTGAGGATTCCATTACTATACTTTCTTTCAGTATAAGGAGGATCGTGATGGAAATACTTGGCACATTAGAAGAAAAAATCGTACAGCTGATAGGCCGTACGCATAAACTCACTCAAGAAAATAGTGAACTTGTTCGAGATAAGATAGCGCTAGAGAAAGAAATTCAGACCTTGCGCAACTCTGAAAATGGCGAACAAGAAGCTATGCAAGTTCTATTGCGTGAAAAAAAACAAGCACATGTAATTGTTGATACATTGATCAATAAAATTGACTCACTGGTTGAAGGTAGTTAATGAGTAAAGAATTGAATAAGTATACGGTACATATTTTAGGTAATGCTTTTACCCTAGTTACAGATGAACCAGAATCAGATGTGATGGAAGCTGCAAAACTAGCAGATTCTACATTGAATGCCATTGTTGGTGATTTGACAACGTTTGATTTGAAGAATGTAGCAATATTAGGGGCCTTGCAGTTAGCTAATAAGTGTATCAGCCTTCAAAAGGCTGCCGTTCAAGCAAATCAAGTTCACCAAGGGCTTATTGAGCGAATTGATCAAGAAATTACCTCTCAGGATGAAAAATAGCATTTTTGAGAGGTTTTAATAGTTTCATAGCTTGTCAGGGCCGATCTAGTCGGACCATTTTTCCTTCCTGTATTTATTGTGTATTCTATGTGTATATGTTGATTATAAGCATCTATTCATAGATAAAAATGAAATAATTATTAGAGCCCTTAGAGGAAATTATGTTAGACAATATTACCTTGTTTGGTATCGCTAGCATTGCTTTTTCCATTATCTCTTTGGCCTTTGCTCGGTTGCGTGTTTCGCATGCACAACGATTAATGACAAAGGCAAAAGATCAGTGGAAAATCACAAAGCATGATCTAGATACTGAGCGACGAGAATCATCACTAAAGTTAAAAGATGAAATGTATAAGCGTAGAAAAGAAGCAGAGCTTGAGCTCAAGCAAGAAAAAATGGAGTCTACGCGTATCCGTGAAAAAATACAGGTTCGTAAAGTGGAACTTGCTAACCAAGAGCAACAATTAGAAAATCTTGGGCATGATCTACAGCAAAAAGAACGTGATCTTTCTCGGAGTCAAGATGTCTATCGGACCAATGAAGCGAAACTTAAAACAGTTTACTCTAAGTTGATTGCAAAACTTGAAGGTATAAGTGGAATGTCTCGCGATGAGGCGAAGAAAACGTTGCTCTCAACACTCGAAGCAGAAGTTGTTCTCACTCATGAAAAGTGGATTCAAAAAGTTGAAGATGATACTCGTGCGGTTGCAAAGACTAAGGCGATGGATATTGTGGTAAGTTGTATGCAACGTTATACGGCGGATCAAGTGGCTAGCCATACTTCGGGAGTGGTTCAACTTCCCAATGAAGAGATGAAAGGTCGTATTATTGGTAAAGAAGGCCGTAATATCAAAGCACTGGAAATGGCTACCGGGATGGAGTTTGTGATTGGTGATATGCCTGAGGCAATCACTATTTCTGGTTTTAATCCAATTCGTAGAGAAGTTGCTCGCCGTGCATTGATTCAACTGGTTAATGATGGAAGAATTAATCCAACACGGATTGAGGAGACTGTTCAGCAATGCGAAAAAGAAATTGAAGACGCAATTGAAGAGTATGGTAAAGAGACCGTTCTTCAATTTAATTTACAAGGTTTACATCCCGAGTTGATCACCATGCTTGGGAAACTCCATTTTAGAACAAGTTTCACACAAAATGTATTGACGCATAGTAAAGAAGTTGGTGTTTTTGCGCAAATGATCGCTTTAGAGCTTGGGCTTGATGGTCAAAAAGCTTTACGTGCTGGATTGTTGCATGACATTGGTAAAGCGGTTTCAGCTGAAATCGAAGGGCCTCATGCTCTCGTTGGAGCAGAGATTGCCAAACGTTGTGGTGAAGAGGCTGATGTGGTTAATGCAATTGCAGCACATCATGAAGAAGTTTCGTTCACTTCAATTTATGCTCCAATCGTGGTAATTGCTGATACAATTTCAGCATGCCGTCCTGGGGCTCGTCGTGAAACATTCTCTGCATATGTGAAGCGTCTTGATAAATTAGAAGATATCGCCGTATCATTTGCGGGTGTTAAAAAAGCATACGCATTACAAGCAGGTCGCGAAATTCGCATTATGGTGCAAGAAGATTCTGTTGATGATACGCAAGCTGCAGCATTAGCGCGAGATATCGCTCGTAAAATTGAAGAAGAAATGGCATTCCCTGGTCAAATAAAAGTAAATGTGATTCGTGAAAAACGAACGATTGAATATGCTCGGTAAATAACTATGCAAAAGACGATTCGATTTTTAATCTTAGGTGATGTGGTTGGGCCAGTTGGTCGTGTCATGTTTCAAAAGCATGCACCTCGTTTGAAGCGTGAGCTCAAAGCAGATGTGCTGATTGTGAATGGAGAAAATAGTAGCAATAATGGGCGTGGCATCACCTCTAAAATTGTACATTTTTTTAAGCACAATGGTGCAGATCTGATCACGAGTGGGAATCATATTTTTGCTGCAAAAGAAATCTATAAATATCTTGATGAGAATGATGACCTTCTGCGCCCAGCTAACTTTCCGAGCGACTGCCCGGGAAAAGGAGTGGTGGTGTTTGAGGTTAATGGCATCAAGATTGGCGTGATGAATATTCAAGGGCAAGTATTTATGCGGGAATTTGTGTATCATCCATTCCGCACTGCAGAATCGTTGCTTACTTTTTTACGACCCCAAACCAAGATTATAATTTGTGATTTTCATGCGGAAACAACTTCTGAAAAAATTGCTATGGGGTTTTTCTTAGACGGAAAAGTTTCTGCAGTGGTGGGAACACACACGCATGTGCAAACTGCTGATGAGCGAATTTTACCAGATGGTACTGCGTTTATCACCGACCTAGGAATGGCTGGTTCATTAAATTCTTTGATCGGTATGAAAAAAGGACCAATCATGCGACGGGTTATGATACAGATGCCATCTCGATTTGAAGTTGAAACAACCTCCCCTGTTGTGATGAGTGGGGTGGTGATTGATGTTGATACCACAACCGGTCTTGCACAAAATATTGAACGCATTCGCATTGTGGACGAAGATATTCAATTTGATGAAGATGAGAAAAAATCATAGTTCAAAATGCACTATTTTGCATTAAAGCGAGAATCTGGAGTCGGATTTCAAGGATTTGTTTTAAAAACTAAAAATAAAGACCAAGAGTAACCGCTTGGTCTTTTGTGATTTAACTACTTGTCATGCATGAAAAATAGTCAGCCACGCTCTTCTATAAAATCAATATTTTGAAAACAAAACTAAAAGAATGTTGCCTTATTCTGCTAGTTGGTTATGCGCAATTACGATTCTGTTGATAGGATTTTTGTTGAGTCTATGGTACAGTCCTTGAAACTATAGGATCTGTATGAAATATAAAAACTTTATTGTGCTCTTTGCTCTTCAAGCAATCGTGGGGCTCACATTTCCTCTCATTCGAATGGTGCTTTGGTATGGGCAACCATTTTTTAGTGCCGGAATTAGGCAACTTATTGCAGGTATTTTGATGTTGCTTTTTGTAGTAGTTGTGCAAAAAAAATCATTAAAACTATCTCAACAAAAGTTGATGTATGTTTTGCGGTTTGGTTTTTTTACTGCCTTTTTGTGTACGGTTCTAGAATTCTGGGCAATGCAATTTATTATTTCAGCTAAAACATCTTTTTTATATAAGTTTGCTCCGATCGCGGGAGTGATCTTTTCCTATCTTCATTTTGGCCAAAAAGTGACCTGGAAAAAAATGGTTGGTCTCGCATTGGCGATTGGTGGTTTTTTCCCGGTATTAATGAGCGATGCCCCAGCGGAAGAACTTGCCGGAGGGATTGGTTGGCTTTCATGGCCAGAAATTGCAATTTTATTTGGTACCGTAGCGATGGTTTATGGCTGGAGTAATTTACGTTTGGCAGTAAAAGATGGCGTTTCGCCACTGCTTGCAAATGGTATCGGCATGAGCTTAGCAGGAATATTGAGTTTGGTTTTATCTGCGCTCACTGAAACTTGGCATCCGGTAGTGACAAACGTGTGGCCTTTTATTGGAATCGTGCTAGCAATGGTGGTTGTGGGGAATCTGATATCAGCAAATTTATATGCCTATCTTTTGGGGCAATTTACCACAAGTTTTCTCACGCTTTCAAATTTTTTAAATGTGGTTTTTACTGCGTTTTATGGCTGGATTTTGCTTGGAGAAACGGTAGGATGGATGTTCTTTGCATCTCTAGGGATTGTGATGAGCGGGTTGCTGTTATTTTATAGTGAAGAGGTTAAGCAGGGGTATATTGAAGTTCAGTAAAAAGAACGGCATGAAGCCGCTCTTTCTATAATTTAACTGTTTAATTGATCTATTTGAGTCATGATTTTCATTAACTTTGAAGCATCCTCTGTAGCAGCTTTGTTTATCTTTGTGACGAATTTTGAAATTTTTGGTTGCAACAGGTTCATTTTTTTAAGGAGTTTGTGAAAGTCACTTTGTTCAACAGCCTGCTCCAAGACATTTAGGAGAGAAAGTTCGTATAGTTTTATTAATTCTAAAATCTTTTCAGAGGGAGCGGGGTCATTTGTGTAAACTGCTGAAAGAGCATTAGTATTTAGATTTGCAACAATTTTTTTGTAACGGTTTTCGAGCTTAGATTGAGTTGATGTTTCCATTCCAAGGCAGCTTGATCCAGCCAGTAATCCGAGAGTTAGCACAATTAACTTTTTCATATTTCATTCCATTTTAAGAGTGATTGTATTATCTTTATATCAGAGTCAATAGCATAGCATATAGTTTCAATTTGTCAAATAAGCCCATGTTTCAAATAATAGCCCTATACGCGCTCCTAGCCTCCACATTCACGCTTGCCTGGTCGGTAATTCATTATGCACAGCCATTCTTCTTTCTTGGCTTGAGAATGGTCGTTGCAGGCTTGCTTATTCTTGGTTTTCAATGGTGGAAGAAGGAATCATTTACTATACGCAAAAGAGATATATGGCTCTTTGCTAGTGCCATTTTTTTTCATATCTATTTAGCCTACATCACAGAATTTTGGGCGCTCCAATATGTTTCAGGAGCAAAAACTGCTCTGATTTATAATCTTTCTCCTTTCGTTACTGCTATATTGGCCTATTTTGCCTTTGGTGATCGATTGACTTGGAAAAAGGGATTAGGACTCGCTATTGGATTCGCGGGCTTTATTCCGCTTCTGAAAGCAAATGGAACCTTAGATCTGATTGGGTTTATTTCCCTTCCGGAGCTAATGCTTCTAATTTCTGTCCTAGCAGCATGCATTGGCTGGATTATTATGAAAGAGCTTTTAGAGAGAGGATATTCTCCATTAACAGTTAATGGCATCGCCATGTTTTGGGGCGGAATACTTTGCTTTATCACTTCCTATTTTACCGAGTCCTGGAATCCTGCCGTTTCAGACTGGTGGCAAGTTATTTGGCAGGGCGGCCTGCTTATCTTGTTTGCCAACATTATTTTCTATAATTTTTATGGCCATTTATTACGCCGATATAGCATGACTTTTCTATCGTTTGCCGGGTTTGTGACTCCATTATTCACAGCTCTTTTCGATTGGTTTTTCTTTGGGTTGACTATCTCTCCCGCTTTCTATCTAGCTACTGTGGGCGTCGCTGTTGGATTAGGCCTTTTTTGGTCGGATGAGCGATCATTAACGGAGTAGTTTGAATAATAGTGATGCGACAAACAGCACCACAAAGACTACGAATAGAATTTTAGCCACTTGAATGGAGATTATCTCTACTCCAGTGAATCCAAGTATCCCTGCAATAATCGCTAGAATTAAAAATGTTATAATGATCTTAAGCATTATTATTCCTCTTTTTTTTTACTTTCTGCTCTATTATCGTTATTTTATGTTAAAGAGCTTTTCAAATGCAATAATAAAGAAAAAAATGAGCAAACACACACTCCCTGATATCAAAACAAATTTTTCCGACTGGTATAATGAAGTAATTTATCAATCAGAGCTTGCCGATCATTCTCCGGTTCGCGGCACGATTATAATCCGTCCATATGGGACTGCGCTTTGGGAAGAGATTCGCGGGATCTTAGATAAAAAAATTAAAGATACGGGTCATCAAAATGCTATCTTTCCACTCTTTATCCCTGAATCGTTTTTAAAAAAAGAAGCGGATCATATTGAAGGATTTGCGCCTGAACTGGCTATCGTTACTATAGCTGGTGGCAAAAAGCTTGAAGAGCCATTAGTGGTGCGACCAACATCTGAAACTATTATCCATTACATGTTTGCGCGATGGATTAAATCATGGCGAGATCTACCCCTTAAAATCAACCAATGGGCTAATGTAGTTCGTTGGGAACTGCGTCCGAGACCATTTTTACGCACCACGGAATTTTTCTGGCAGGAAGGCCACACCGCTCATGCAACGGCCGAGGAAGCTGATGAAGAAGCATTGCTGATGCTTTCAGAGTATGTTGATCTTGCGCAGAATTATTTAGCGATCCCAGTAATCGTTGGCGAAAAAACAGAGAGCGAAAAATTTGCTGGCGCTATAAAGACTTACACATTTGAAGGGTTGATGCAAGATGGCAAAGCATTGCAAATGGGAACGTCTCATAGAATCTCTCAAAGCTTTGCTAAATCATTTGATATGCAGTTTCAAAATAAAGATGGAAAGTTAGAATATCCTCATCTTACCAGTTGGGGAGCAAGTACGCGCCTTATTGGTGCTGTGATTATGGTGCATGGAGACGAAAAGGGATTAGTGCTTCCACCAAAGATTGCGCCAATTCAGGCTGTGATTGTGCCGATACTTAAAAAGAATACTGATAATACCGCAGTACTTGAGGCTGCAAAAACTATGGCTGATCAACTTGCTCCATTGCGTGTGCATCTTGATGATGATCCAAGTAAATCGCCTGGAGCAAAATTTTATAAATGGGAACTTCGTGGCGTGCCGGTTCGTATTGAGATTGGACCAAGAGATTTAGAAAACAAACAGGCCATGGTTTCTACTCGTCTTGGTAAAAAGATGGCGGTTCCATTAGATGAAATTGGCAAAACGGTAAAAGATTTGATGATTGAGATTCAAAAAGAGATGTTTGATCGGGCCAAAAAGTATTTGGATTCCCAATGGCATAAAGTAGCGAAACTATCTGAATTTGGACCGGTTTTAGAAAAAGAAGGCGGAATTTATCAAACTGGTTATTGCGGCAATCCTGCATGCGAGCAAGAATTGAAAAAATATAAAGCGTTTACGCGATGCCTGCTTAAAGAAAAAACATTCGATAGTTGCTTTAATTGTGATCAACCGAGTGAGCGGGATGTGATAGTGGCTAAGGCCTATTAATGAAAAGTTTATTACTGTTTTTGATGAGTGTTGTTTTGTGCCGGGCAATGGAAGATTCTGGAAGAGAAGTTTCGAACCGGCAAAGCTCTTCAATTAGTCGTAGAACACGAGATCGAGATGATCAGTCTATCGCTATAGGAAAAAAAACATTTAGTTCAATTTCAGAACTTCTCAATTATCAAACGCGTATGCAAAAACCTGGAGGTATAGTTTATGCTAATCCATATTTATATCGAATACCCTCATTATTTAAAAAATATCCACAGTTAAAAACTGCAATCGATTCGGAAGGTTGCACAGTTCTTCAGCTTGCAGTGAAACAGAGTTTGGATACTACCGTGAAATCTTGTATTAAAAAAGGGTTAAATATCGATCATCAAAACGGTAAGGGCGAAACGGCATTGATGCTTGCTGTTGGCTCATGGTATAATTTTGATAACTTGCTTAAGGTGGGGGCTGATATTTTCCTTAAGGATGCGCAAAAACAAACAGTTTTAATGCATGCATGGATAGGCCACGCTCATCAATATGCTGGAGTTCTGCTGAAAAAGAACGCACATCTATTATCATCTAATGATAATGAGGAGCCAGTGATTGATCCGGCATTAATGGCATGGCTCAATGAAGAGACGCACAATGAAACAGTGTTGAATGAAAAATCACATTACTTTAAAGGAAGAGCGCCAATGATTATGACGCATATTCAAAAACGCTCAGATGATTTATTAATTTCAGCTGCTCATCAGGGTGCATATGAAAGCGCAGAATTTTTGCTAAAACATGGTGCTGACCCGGATCAAGAACGACCATTCTTTGGTAAAATTGCATTTTATAATGCTAAGGGGGATAGTAAAATGATTGCCTTGCTAACTAAATATAGCAAACAAATTGATGAATCTTTATGCAATTTTGAATCGGTTATTTAATCTATAGACAATAATTTTTGAAAGTCGTAGGCTCCAATCAAAATGTTTTAGAGCAGGATGGCGGTAACGAGGATAGCAGATGGATATATTATTTGATCAGTTTAAAACATATTTACTCATTCAAAAGCGTGTGAGCACCAACACTCATGAGGCCTACAGCAAGGATCTTGATCAGTTTACGGATTTTTTGAAAAAAAAAGATTTAGAAAAAGTTGTTTCTAAAGATCTAAAGAGGTTTATAGGCCATCTTAAAGAAAAGCTTGCTTTAAGTCCGCGCAGTATTTCCCGAAAAATCTCAACAATTAAAGTTTTTTTTGCCTATCTTTCACAATTTCATGGTTATACTAACTGGGCAGTTGATCTCACATTTCCTAAGCTTGATAAACGATTGCCTAATTTTTTATCGGAAGAGGAAGTAGAGCACCTCATAAACTCATCTGGCAAAGATAAGACGCCAACAGGAATTCGCAATAATATGATGCTCACGTTGCTGTATGTGACAGGAATGCGCATTAGCGAGCTCATTGCATTAAAGATATCTGATATGCAGTTTGATACCGGCTTTTTGATCATCTCATCGGGCAAAGGTGGCAAGTCTCGTATTGTGCCATTGCCAGTGCCGGTCTTAGCGATCGTGCGCACCTATATTGAATCTACTCATCCAATGTTGACTCGTTATAAAAATGAACGGATTTTTACTGACTGGCTTTTCCCGGTGGTCTATGGCGGTAAGGTAAAAAATATCACACGCCAAGCATTTTGGGGGATTTTAAAAAAGATGGCTGCGGCAAGCGGTTTGAAAAAAAACATCTCGCCTCATCAACTTCGCCATTCCTTGGCGACTCATTTGCTCAAAAATGGGGCAGATTTACGATCACTGCAAATGCTTCTAGGGCATGAGAATATTTCAACGGTACAGATTTATACACACGTGGAAATCAGCTATTTGCGTGAAGTGTATGATAAGAAGCACCCGCGCTCGAAGTAGGTGTAGCATCGTTTTCTCGAGAAGGACCAAAGAAAAACTGGTCTTTCAAAGGAAGCTATTGACCGGCGGTACCTAATTGTGGTACCATTAGAAAATAGCAAAGGAACTGATGAATAAAAAACACCAAAAAGTATTTAAGCAAATTTTTGATGATCCGGTTTCTTCCAAGGTTAAATGGGATGATATAGAAAAGTTTTTTACAAGGTTAGGCGCAGAAATATCTCAAGGGCGAGGATCTCGAGTACGGATAGTTCTTAATGGCGTTAAAGCTGTTTTTCATAGGCCTCATCCACAGAAGGAAACAGATAAAGGGGCCCTAAAATCGGTGCGAAGGTTTTTAAAAAATGCAGGGATAAAAGATGAAATATAAAGATTATACAGGCCAGGTTTTTTTTGATTCACAAGCTCGTTTATTTCACGGCGAAGTAATCGGCCTTAAGGATGTTGTCACTTTTCAAGGTCGCAATGTTGATGAGCTGGAGCAAGCATTCAAAGATTCAATAGATGATTACCTTGAGTGGTGTAAAGAACGTGGGGAAAAGCCAGAAAAATCATTTTCTGGGAACCTTCGTCTAAGGCTAGGAAAAGAACTGCATGCTAAATTAGCAACTCAAGCATTATTGCAAGGCGAAAGTCTTAATTCGTTAATTATTGAAAAATTAAATAAGTAAAAGCATCCGCGATTAAAGTAGGATTTTTGACGACTTAGTTTTAAAATACTAAAATTATGATTGTTTAGTGAATTTCACAGGGGAATTAATTATGAATAATCGTAAACTTGTATATTTCACTGTTCTTTCTTTTCTTTTTTCTCAAACAGTTTTAGGCATGGATTGGAATGTTCCGGGCTATGCTATTGTTAAACCGATTATACTGAGGATGAATCGTCGACGCATCGCAAAAGGCATTGATCATGTTCCGGCTAACATTGCAGGGGGTATAACCTTTCTTGTAAGCTTACTCTCTGCGCAGACCAGTCCTTTTGCTGCAGTGGTTGCAGGTCTTTCTTCATATGGAGCTCATCATTTGTTTTATTATTTTTTCCCTCCGCTTGATGAAGATAGCCTTCCTCTCATCAAAAGCGGGCATCCAGTTGCAACGACTTCGTTGGCTTCTAGAGAAGAATTGCTTCCTACGCTTGGCACTTTCCAGCAGACAGTTAATACTCCTACTGCTCCTAGCACTAACGATGCGGAATCAGAGCTATATTTTTTGTTGAGTGATAGTGAAAGTGATCATGATCCAGAAGTGTAAGGTGGCTTATGAGGCGTTGGTCTAACTGGCACATTTATTTTTTGATAAAATATCTATCACGTAGTATATTGTTTTCATCAAAACTTGAGCATACTTTTTCTTAAAGAGGCATCTGAATGAATACGTTCGTTATAGACCAAAAAACCCTTGTTTCTATTCTTTCTTCAATGCAACCGATTGTGAGCAAACGGACAACAATTGATGCCACTTCATCGATACTTTTTCAAGTGGGTCAACGAGAATTGGTGCTTAAGAGTACAGATTTAGAAGTGAGCTTGCAGTATAGTTGTGCGCTTGAAGTGAGCTCTGTTAAAGATGTGGAAACATTTTTAGTTTCTGGTAAACGAATTTTTGAACTGGTCAAAGAACTTGATGGAGATATCACCTTCAAACTTGAACCGGCACAAATCATCGTGCAATCGGGTACGGTGAAACTGGCACTGAATATTAAAGATGCGCAAGAGTTTCCGCCATTCCCAGAACGTATTGAAAATCTTATGCATTTTGATGCACCATTCTTGATTGATATGCTCAACAAGGTTTCGTTCTTAATTCCTCAAAACAATTCTAATCCGGCCCTTAATGGTCTTTATTTTGAGATTGATAATGAGCAAACAAAGATGACGACCACCGATGGGCATTGCCTTGCGCAATTGATCACAAAAAAATATACCCTCGAAAAAGCAAGCACATGGTTGTTGCCACGGCGTGCAATTTTTGAACTTAAAAAAATTGTAGAAACAACTAATGATAAGACTGTGTTTTTAGGATTGTGTAGCAATCAGCTCGTATTTTCTGGAGAATCATTTAATTTCTTCACTAAATTACTCGGTGATCCATTTCCGCAATATGGTCCGATCTTAGAGAGAAAAGATTTCCATGCAGCTACGGTTGATCGATTAGGGTTTGTGAAAACCTTACGCCGATCAGCATGTTTGCTTTCTGGGCAATTTATTGCGACGCAATTTGATTTTGATAAAGATACGATTAAAGCTACATTGCAAAATAAAGAAGTTGGTCATCTTGAAGAGAATTTGCCGCTTGAGAAATTTACAGGAGAGCAGCTAACGATACGATTTTATGCGCCTTATTTGCTTAATGGTCTACAGGCATTTTCAGATAATAAAGTGAGTTTTTATCTTAAAAACAACACACGACCAATAATCTTTGAAGCAGAGCAGGAAGAGTATACGATTACCTATTTAGTGATGCCGGTTGCACCGACTTCCAATGCATAACTCTACACTACATATAAAAAGCTTAGAAATTAAATCATTTCGGTGTTTTGAATCTAAAACAATTGATCTTGATTCACCAATTGTTTTGATTGAAGGTGATAATGGATCGGGTAAATCATCGTTGCTCGAAGCTATTCATTATCTATGCTATTTGCGATCATTTAGAACTCATCGTACGCAAGAGTTGGTTAATCTTGATAAGCCGGGGTTTTTTATTAAAGCCACGTTTAGTAGTTCTGATAAAACAGGAATAACTCAAGATCATGAGTTGCAAGTGGGGTTTGAGGGAAAAGAGCGATTAGTAAAATTGAATCGTAAATCAATTCGTTCCTATAAAGAGTTAATGGATCATTTTCGGGTAGTTACACTCACGGAGCATGATCTCACCTTGGTTCAAGGGGCTCCAGAAGTTCGTCGGTCATTTATCGACCAAGTCTTATTGTTGCAAGATCCATCTATTGGGAAAAGATTGCGAGCCTATAAAGCCATTGTTGCTCAACGAAATGCACTCTTAAATCAGATGAATGTTTCTCGAGATTTATACATGGTCTGGACTGAGCAGTTGTTTGTTGCATCACGGGAGTTACAGCAAAAGCGAATTGACGCACTCAGTGAAATTGAAGAAGTGGTTAATAAACTATTACAAGAATCATTTGATGAATCATTCCATATACGATTTGGATATATCGCGCGCAAGAAGAGTGTTCAAGATAGTTTGAAAGAATTTTTAGCGTTGCACCCCACACTCCAAGCTGATGAACAACGATTTAGGCGATCATTATTTGGTGCACATTTAGATGATTTTTCAATTGATTTTCAAGATAAAAAGTCTCGAGCTTATGCTTCTCGAGGGCAGCAAAAGCTTATTGTATTATTGATAAAAGTTGCTCAGCTTCAGCAACTATCTGAAAAAAAAGGGGCTGCAATTTTTCTTTTAGACGACTTTATGACTGATTTTGATGAAGAAAAAGTGGACATTCTAATTCCACTTTTGAGGGGGTTGGGGGCTCAGTTGGTTTTTACGACGCCTTCTCGCTCAAATCGTCTAAGTAAGGCAATCTCCCAAAAGCCGCATCTGAAGCTTGAATTGCCAAACTGAAATCCATGGCGATATAAAAAATCAAAATCTTTTATATACCGTTTGACAGGCATATAAAAATAAATTAGCATGATAATAACAAATGGTTGTCTTTATCTTAGGATAAAATCGATCGGCTGAAGGTTATTATATTTAATTTCATTCAGTTAAATAAGGCTTCATTACTACTCTCCTTTTTTCCATCGCATTGGTTTTCACCGATGCGATGGTTTATTTTTAAGGGGTATTAAAACCTAGAAGATTGACTTTCGTTTTCCTTTCTTGCAATGCTAGGCTCATTGTTATTGAGTGAAAGGAAATGTGTGCGACGACTTCTTTTTTTTACATCCATCCCAGTTTTACTGTTTTCCACCATTGGTGATCTATCTCCTCGTACCGCTAAACAAACTACTGTTCATCGTGTAATGATCACACTTCCTACACCAAAAAATAATATGCAGCACAACCACTGGAATAAGATCCTTGATAAAAAATTACCTACAATAATTTCTGATTTTATTACACAGAATAAACTATCTCGTGACTATCATTTATCGACGGGTCCACAAACTCGCAAAGAGCGGCAAAACAGTTTTGCCATTCGGCATCATGAGAATCTTGGGTATGCAGTGGTTGATCTTCCTAAGGGAAGTAGTAAGGCAACAGTAAATAATTTTATTCGCTTTGCTCAAAAAAAATTGAAGGCTATTCCGAAAGTTATTATTAAACCAGATGCAAAATTAAAAGTTTCCAACATGCCTCATTTAGAAGGAATGAGCTTAAGTTTGAATGGGTTAGAGCGATTAAAGAGTGGTGAATTGATTCCATCGTTGCAAAAGGACCTAAAAAATTTACAATCGATTAAAGAGCCTGCTGAAGCTGACAAAAAAAAAATAACTGATTTGCGCCATCGTATTGGCGGCTTACAGCAAGCAAAACAAGTTTTGTTTTGGTATCAAAAAATCCCCACTACTGGATTACGCAATCGATGGAAGAGTGGCAAACCGCCATATCCTTTTATCCCGCACCATTTTACACTCTGGCAGTTAGCACCAAGTAAAGGAAAAGGCATTAAGGTAGCTGTGCTTGATACCGGAGTGGCTGCATTTACTATTGCGAGCCAAAAACAGTTCAAAAAAAATATTGATCTAAAAATGATTGCAGATTTCGGGCATGATACCTTTAACATGGTTGGCAAAGAGGATATTGATCCGCTTGAACAGTTGGTATATCAAATTAAAAAAGTAATTAATCCAAAGCAGTTTGATTTTGATCATTTAATGCATGTGGCACCGGTATGGATCAAAACTTATTTGATTAGTAAAAAAGATACTGAATTGAAAAATTATCTTATTAAGTTTGGTTTGAAGAAATTGGTCGCTAAAGGAACTCTTTCTGCAGCTGGTCAGAAAATGTATACAAAATTATTAAAGATCATTGATGAGGATTTTCATCTTGTTGAGCTTGAAGCGCCGATTAAAGAACAAGTGATAAAAGAGTTGTTGCCTCTGGCGCCAATAGGCGATACTGATGCAACATACACCAGCGGACATGGGAGTCATACATTTGGGTTAGTGGGTGGATTATTACAGGGAAGTCAGGGAGCAATAACGCCAGATCATGATAAAGGGATCTGCGGACTTGCTCCAGATGCTGATGTGTTGATGTTTAAAGTATTTGATGAAAATGGGGAGAGTGCTAATTCGGTTCTCACTGAGGCAGCTAAGCGCGCTATTGCTTATGATGTGGATATTTTAAACATGAGCTTGAAAGTAACTGATAAGTTTACTAAAAGCGATGAGGCTTTAGTTTCACTTAATCGTATGCTTGATCTTATTCCATACGTGGTGAGTGCATCAGGAAATGATGGTGATCCAAAGAGTAAAGAATATGCTGGCCGTCCTGCGCTTGCCTATCCTGCAAAGTTTGATAGTGTCGAATTTGATGTGGGGGCATTTGGCATGTCGGGCGATGGTGGACCATATGATGTATCATTCTTTTCTCAATTTGAACCAAATGTAGGACCCAAGTTTGTAGCCCCTGGATATAATATTTTAAGTAGTGGTTTAATACCAGATCAAAAAGATGATTCGGTATATCTATTTATGAATGGCACTTCGATGGCAGCTCCGATTGTAACTGGTTTTGTGGCTTTGGTGCTCGGAGAGTTTAAAGATGAGTTTACACGTGATCAGTTATTGCATGTTTGTTATTCAAGTGTGGTGCGATTATATGATACGCACAATTGGAATAGTAAGGCATTGCTCGGTGTAATTGATATGCGACTTGCACTCTTCACATTGCATGTGCTTAAACAATGTAAAAAAACCTTAGCTGGATCTAAAACCTATGATTTTGAAACACATTTTGGAAATATCTTAGAGGCTATTCGTTATGTTTTATATGCTGATCCGAATGAGTATGCCAATAAGCATTTAGACAAGGTGAGCATGCAAAATGATTTTATGAGATTTGTGCATCAATCAGAAAAACGAGCAGATGCATTTAGGGCTAATGAGTATTATGTGCCATCCGGATGGAACCCTTTAAGCAATGCAATCAAGCATGTGGCGGATAGTATCACCAATTCAATTGCCCTGAGTGGCGCAAAAAAAACAAAGCTACAAGAGGCTGTTCAGGCAATTCTTTTTAAAAAAGATGTTAATATGTATGCTCACTTGCATAAACGAGTTCAAAAAAGAATAGGTAAGGCATTTCAAGAGCCAACATTTTGGCATAGCAAAGTGGATACGATTCGCAAAAGTGTGCGTAGCAAAGCAGGTAAATAATGAAAAAAATAGTATTGGTATCTATACTCTTTTTCAGTTCAATCGCTCGAACAGTTGAATATTTGTATCCGGTAGGTGTATTGAGTGATGAGCTAGGAATTATCTATCTTTTGCATCAAAAAACATTGTCCCATCTGGAATTGTGGAAATGGAACATTCATACTAAAGTAGCCCAAAAAGCATTGATATCAACGTTTACGCCTGCAGGGGTACAATTACTTCCAGATAAATCGGGATTTAGTTTTTTTCATGAAGGGCGGGTACGTATTAAATATTTTAATCAACGTTCTCCATATACTGCCGCGTTATGGGAACCTTTATTTGACATAAGTAGTTTGCATTGGATTGATAATAGTCGGTTCTATTTTAGTGCTTCTCATGATCAGCGGTATAGCATATATGAATCGTTTCAGGCGCAAGAAAGTAAAGAATTAATTAATGATTGCACTCATGATTGTCTCTATCCACAGAAAATGGATGACCAGTTGTTTTATATCGAGCGAACGTCTTTAGGGGAGTATCGCATTATGGTTGCACCGTATGTGATAGATAAATCGTCAACCTATACTGATTGTAAGCGATTAATTGATTTTTCCCATATTCCTGTCGCCTTTTTGTATATGATCTCTAGCGAAACAGGATATTGCATTGAGCATCCTGTTTCGGTAAGCAAAACGGATAATACGGTTACTTTTATATGTCATAAATTATCTAAGCAATTTGAGGATAGGTGGCAAAAGAGCGCATTGTTTGAATTTCGTTTGCCACTATCTCTGATTGAAGGCACTACTGATACACGTCTATTTGAATCATTATTGCCATTACTGCCGAATTATTATGATTCAGAGATTGAGTTTTGTAGTAGTGATGCAGCTGATAGGAATGAAGTGGGAGTATATTCCTATAGCCTTACCAGGGAAAAAACTGTCCGAAAAACTTTCTTTAATGAAACATTAACCTTTTCACCTATACGGTGTGGATCAGAGATATATTTTGGTGGAATCGTTGGCTCGCAATCAACCGGCATCCAATCATGGGTGAATGAAGAAGGGCAGACCTGCTTCGAGCTCCCGACAACCAAAATAAAAATTTACAGGTAGTAAAATTACCATTAATTAGAGATGATGTTTTTACTTTGAAGTTAAGTCCGTTTATTTTCTTTATAAGTTTACATAACTATTGCGGTTATCAGATGTTGCCAATCTCACAAAGGAAGCCGGTGTTTTTTGACAAGCTAGAGTTTTGCTGTTATTCTTTTATTATCTTCAGATTGCTGAAGTGCTCTTTAAAAGGAGCTTGTTGTATTATTGTCTTATTCGAATGAAAGATACGAAAACGTATGAATATTTATGTGGGAAATCTTCCCTACTCCGCAACTGATTCTGACATCCAAGCATTGTTTGAAGCTCATGGTGAAGTTGCATCTGTAAGAGTTATTACTGATCGAGAAACTCAGCGCTCACGAGGTATTGCCTTTGTTGAGATGCCAAATGATGAAGATGGCCAAAAGGCTATCGATGCATTAGATGGTAATGATTTCGATGGTCGAGCTATTAAGGTTAACAAAGCGATTCCTAAAGAAGATCGTCCACGTCGAGATCGTGGTGGCTTCGGTGGAGGCGGCGGCGGTGGCGGCGGCGGTTACGGCGGTGGTCGTGGTGGCGGCGGTGGCGGACGCTACTAATAAGCGCCTTTCTTCTGTTCTTTTGAGCAAAGAAAAATCGACTTAGATTTAAAAAAAGAGCTCCGGATTTTCCGGAGTTCTTTTTTTAAGAATGAACATGGAAAAAACAAGGAGTGAATATGAAAAAATTATTGTTATTATTGGTAATTAGTAGTGTAGTCAAACTGAGCAATGGGATGGACGCCAAGACTCAGATTTTAAAGTTAAAATCTGAGCTTCAATCAAAGATTAATAACCTGAAAAAACCCCTATATAGTTTAAGTAAGAGTGAGCAGAATAAGATAATGAATATTGTTGGCCTAAAGCTAGTGACTCTTATAATGAGTGGTCAGATAGAAGGAATTTTCAAGAGTAATGCCCATTTTGTGCCATTAGTATTTGCAGCAGATCTAGATGCCAAGTATGCGTATATGCTTCAATCAGTTGGAGAAACTTTCTTGCGAGTAGAATTGAGAAATTTACTCGTTCCAACGACCAGTAAGGCGTCTTCATCGAAAGAAATAGCGATGCCAACACCCTTTAAAGGCAACGTTATAGTATTTGATCAACGTAAATAAAATGGCGTAAATGAGCTAACAAAAAAGAGCTCCGGATTTTCCGGAGCTCTTTTTTGTTAGCTCATTGTTGCTTTTTCAAATTGAAATACTTTATAATTATAAGGTGAACTATTTCAATGTAAAAAAAGGATTGTGAGATGAATAAGGATATTTTAACTAGATTAATTATTGGTATAGCTATACCAGTGTTAGCAAGCGCCTATAGTACTTACAATGCTGATGATTATAATAAACTTATGATGGTTGGCCATTCTTGCAAAAAGTGCGATCTTAAAGGAGCTAATTTTGAAGACAAAGATCTTGCAAATGCCGATTTGCGAAATGCAAATTTAGTAGAAGCCGATTTTGAAAATACAAATTTAGCTGGCGCTGATTTTAGAGGTTCAAAATTAAGTAAGAATGGCGAAACGGCATCCTTTTATAAAGCAAATCTTGAAGGTGCTAATTTCGAAGGTGTATATCTATATGATGTATCCTTTAAGGAAGCTAATATAAAAGATGCGAATTTCAAAGGGGCAAACCTAGAAGAGGCGGTGCTTAAAGAAACCCAATCGCAAGGTGCCAACTTTTCTAATGCAAAACTCAACAACGCTAACTTTAAAGATGCAAGCCTAGAGAATGCCAATTTCACTAGGGCAAATCTCACTGATGCAACATTTAAAGATGCTCATTTAGTGGGTGTGAACTTTACCAATGCAAATCTCACAAATGCTGATTTTGAAGATGCTATTCTCAAAAAAACTAAATTTAAAAAAGCGAAATGCAAAAATATAACGTGGCCAAATGGTCGCACGATGCAAAAATGTCCTAAAAAGTAAGCACTATTAATTAAAAGAGCCTCGGTATATCCGAGGCTCTTTTAAGTTTGAGACATTGTTGTAACTACTTGATCAACATAAATAATGCCATCCCGGCCATTAAAAGATCTTCGAGCAACGTCACATAGGTCATAGGTACCTTAAATACCGTCCCCAAGCAGGCGCAGACGATTGTTTTGCCTTTACTCAACTCAATGCCAACCCCAATGGCGCTTACGCTCATGAGGATGAATGTTGCCAAATTGGTGATATAAGGATTCCAGCGCATGAGATATGCAATACCAAGACCAATCTCTAGGAAAGGGTAGAGGTAGGCATAGGCCAAGCTTCTTTTGGCGATAATGTCATACTCTTGATAGGCTTTTGCAAATCCTTTTAAATTCAAAATCTTAAACCCACCAAAGATGAGAAAAAAGAAGCCCATAAAATCTGCCATGGCACTATTTAAATTCCCGTCACCAGCATAATAGTAGCGAGCGATCGTGAGGCCCGTAATAATTAAAAACAATAGTATTAGCGGCAAAAAGTCTTTAATGGAATATTTAGATTTCGAAGGTGAGGGATGGTTCATATGTTTCCTTATTTTATCAATCTAAGATCATGTTAGTATGAAAAATATAATTTGATCTAGTCAAGCAAGAATAGATTTTATTTTAGCTATCCAGCTTTTGTTGTGATAACTTGAGTTGGCAATAGTAAATTTGATCCCTTTATAAGGAATTATATGAAGAGGCTGTTTTTTATATGAATATGAATAAACATACTCACTATTATCTTTTGTGCTTTGCATTTATCTCATTAGATGCGATGGACATGCCTGCCACCACCGAACCTCTAAAACCTCAAGATTATCTACCCGTTCATAATGCTATCATTTGCAGAGATATGGACACTCTCAAGTTTTTGATTGCGACGGACTTCAATAATCTAAATGTGCCTGCACCAGGAAAAAACAAATTCAGTCCGCTTCATGTTGCCGCTAAATATGGAGGCCATAAGGTTGCGGCCTATTTATTGGAACTCAGTGCCAATATATAGGCGAAGGAAATTGATGAATGGACACCGCTTCATCTAGCATGTAAGTGGGGAAGGGTAGAAGTGGCAGAACTTCTTATCGTCATATACAAGGCCAATTTGGAAGCGCTAACCAATAAGCAGTTTACGCCATTACACTTGGCAGTGAAACATGGAAACTATAAGATTGCTGAACTTTTATTAGACAATAATGCAATTCTTAATACACAAACCAAAGCCGGCAAAACAGCTCTTGATCTTGCCATTCTAAAGAAACGCTTGGAAGTGATTGATGTATTTCTCCAAGCAGAGGACAGCTCTGATAGCAATTACACAAGCACTTGCACATCAAGCAGCTCAACGCAGTGATCGCACTATTAATTATTTATTTTGTAGTGTTCCTTATTTCCCTTTCTTTATCCGTTGAAGTGTTTACATAAACTACTGGGTTATCAGTCTTACCTTAGGCTCCAATCGATGGACTATTATTTCAATCTTCGGTTTATTTTGAGCAAAACACCTCTGTAAAGCGCTATAATCGATCCTTTTCTTGACATTGCAGGTCAAATGTAGGTACAATGTAATTACTTGATGGTCAAGTTAAAAAAGGATATTCTATGAAACTAGATATTATTAAGATAGGTAACTCGCAAGGTGTGAGACTACCAAAATCACTCATAGAGCAATGCAACCTCAAGGGTAAAGTTGTTGTGGAAGTAGAAGAAGGTAAGTTAATACTATCTGCTGATACGAGCGATCAACCTCGATCTGGCTGGGATAAAGCATTTAAAAAAATGGCGCAAGCTGGTGATGACAAGCTTTTAGAGCCAACTGACTATTCACTCTCATCTGATAAAGAAGATTGGATATGGTAAAAGCTCAGCGCTTCGATGTTTTCTTGATTCCGCTCGACCCAACCAAAGGCCATGAGATCAACAAAACGAGACCGTGTTTGATCATTTCTCCGGATGAGATGAACCTCAATATATCAACCGTGATGGTTGCGCCGATGACAACAAAAGGTCGTAATTACCCAACGCGTATTCCTGTAAGATTTGCAAGCAAAGATGGGTTTATTGTATTAGACCAAATTAGAACAGTCGACAAATCTCGTCTCATTAAAAAACTTGGATCAATTTCAAAAACTGAAGCTAACAAAACCTTGGAAGCTCTCCAGCAACTATTTGCAAAATAATACAAATCCAGCATCTCTTATTTCAAAATGATTGAAATTTTGAAATAAGGAGCACTATATGAATCTCTTATTTCATTTTTGGCTGATTTTTGAAATAAGGATTTACAAAGATCACTTTCTTGATAAACAGCAACCAGGGCGACCGATTCTAAGCAGGTCGCCAAAGTACCAACGGACTCCTCAGAGCTTTCGGCCTCGCCGCTTATTCCTTGCGTTTTTCTTGGTAAATGGTAAATTATAACTACTGTTTCATAATCTTATATTCTAATTGGGGGAAACAATGAAAAATTCAATTTTACTTATACTTTCTACTACAACTATCGTCTTTGGTGGATTTGCGATGGATACGCCTGCACCAGATGCACAAAACCTAATTACCATTACATCCAAAAATTTTGAACAGCTTGCTCAAGCAGAAAAACCATTAATTATTGATGTATGGGCAGAATGGTGCGGGCCATGCAAGGCAGTAAAGCCTGTATTTGAAGAAACTGCAAAAAACAATCCTGAATACACTTTTGGGAGTCTAGATTTGCAAGCCCATCAAGCATTTGTTCAAAAACAATTCAAGATAACAAGCTTGCCAACATTTCTTATACTCAAAGAAAACAAAGAGTATGGCAGAATAATTGGGGCAACCGATGCTTCATCTCCTGAAGCTCTTCTAGCAAAAATTAAAGAATGTCTCGCAAATGAAGATCCAACTGAAATTGGCAATGCACCAATGACACCACAAGAATTTTTCATGCAGCTCAACCAACTCGCACTAAAGGATGAAGCGGATCAGATTAAAGGGTTAAAAGAACTCCTGGAAGCTGGCCTGAAACCTGATACTGTTTTAATGGATCTACCTGCAAGCAAAAATAGACCTGCTTTCAAAGCTACAGCCATTTCGCTAATGCTTGCACAGAATAGTATAGCACTACTTAAGGTTTTTTTAGAGCATGGCGCTACTACTGCACAAGTGACTAGTGATATCGACTCACAAATCAGCCAAAATCAAAAGAGAATTGAGAACATGAATACTCTCAAAAAGAAGGTACTGGCTCTTAAGCTACCATAAGATAAGATGTATATAAGACGCACAAAAACTTGTTTACATAATATATATTATCAGAACATTGCTTTTCTATCGTACCTACTACTGCTCATAGGAAAGTAAAACAATTGGCACATATTGATCCATATTAAAATCATGAAGCGCTAATTCGAAATCAGCAAACCATGATTGTGCCATAAGATCTTTGCTCATTTCGATCCAAAGAAAATCAGATTCAAACTCATCAAGAAAATAATTAAAAATTGTTTGCTCAGAAATTTGACCAAACTCATTCAATGTTTTATAAATATTGTGCGTGAAGGATTCAAGCTGGTTGCTCGATACCGTTAAGCATGAAATAGAATGATGAAAATTCAATGATGCTAACACTGTTTGGATGAGTGCTCTTCCTTCTTTCTCGTTTTTAACTTTTAACGAGTGAAAACCGGGTGTGATAAAACGATTGTGAAGCTCGATAATATCTGCTTCCGAGAATGGCTGAGATACTAATCGTGTGTCGTTCAGTAGTTCTTGCGATCCCAACTGCCGAGTATGTAGTTGCGTCATAGCCGACCCCCTTTTATCAGTTTGGCTATTTTGAATCATTCCTTCTAGACGCACTATACAAAACCAATTATTACCAAAGCAAGCTTTTGATCTATGATTTCAAAGTTTTATGAAAAATAGTTTTAAATCTGTAGTTTTTAGCACAACCCTTAATGCATTTTCACTAAACATTTACAGTTAAAAAATCTGTTTCGCTGCACCAACTCATTGCAACTTTCTGCTCGTTTGTTTCCACAAACCGCATACGGTAATCGCTAATGCATCAGTAATATCATCTTTTAAATTTGGTTCTTTGATAGCTGGAAAAAGTTGTAGCACCACTCGGGCAACCTGATCCTTTTGTGCGCCGCCCCACCCGGTGATTGATTTTTTAACCTCTCGAGGAGAAAACTCATGCAATTGCGCGCCATAGGTCTGAGCCAGAAGATAAAGAATACCTCGTAGATACCCAAGCTTTAAAAAATTCTGAGCATTTTTACCAAGAAATGGAGTTTCTAATGCGATAGCCGTTACGCCCATCTTTTGGATCTTTGCATCAAAAAAGGTGTGGTATCGTAA
>SDBT01003573.1_pt1 | contig 26795 bp, 22 predicted proteins | sample 2277101 | NCBI WGS metagenome assembly SDBT01 (sample SAMN10404973, study PRJNA504765) | marine sediment metagenome | isolation source: marine sediment core GS10_PC15, 103 cmbsf | place: Arctic Ocean: Southern Knipovich Ridge | collected 2010 | reverse complement strand
CGGATGGCCGTAACGATCACCTCCTCACCCATGATGGTCAACCTGGTCAGCCCGATCATTCCCAGATCCAGATCTGCCGTAAGGGTGATGGTTTCAGTCCGGTTTTCGTAGCCAACAAAAGTAACCTTCAGTTTGTAGGTGCCCATGGACACACCGTCCATCAAAAATGCACCATCGGCCGAGGTGACGGTTCCCCGTTTTATTTCTGACAGGACCACATTGGCACCCGGCAGGGGTTGGCTATTCTCATCTACCACGACACCGGAAATGGTGTACTGACTGAATGCTGGCATGGCGATCATAGTCCATGCAAGCAGAAAAGCTGCTCGCTTCATAGGAATTCTATTATATTAAATCCAACATTTGATCTTCTTTATCCCTACACCGGCATTATCCGGATCAGGTTCTAAGGGTATAATCTCAGCCTGGATTTTAAGGCACCCCCTTAGGGAAGTTCAGTTACAAATGTAGTGAATTTTAAGATCTCCTGTGCAACGAATCGGATATTTCACTCCACGTGAAGAACCTCTTTGAAAGCTTTGATAAAGGTCTCTTTTGTGAGCCCACCAACGGCCATCTGGGGTTGCTCATCCGACGGAATGAACAGCAGTGAGGGTATGCTCCGGATCCCAAATACGGAGGCAAGTTCTTTCTGATCCTCTGTATCGATCTTGTAGAAATTCATCTTCCCGGAATACTCTGTTGCAAGTTCCTCAAGGATGGGAGACACCATTTTACAAGGGCCGCACCAATCTGCATAAAAGTCTATTACCGCCGGTTTATCTCCTTCAAATTGCCACTCCTTATTGTCGGAATAATTAAATACCTTTTGCTTGAAAGTCTCCACATTTAAATGCTCAATCATCTCTGCAGTATTTTTGATTTATCCATAATAACGTGGCCGGTCCCTGTTTGTTCCCGGATGCAGTTCCTGCATACCCCGATTCACATTGCAACAAATTATTGTATTTTTATGCCAGCAAACATGCGATGATACGAACATGAATCTAGCCGTTCACCTCAACCATCGAATATTTCAAATCGTCTCCAGGGTAGCGCAGCAGGAAAACATTCAGGCTTTCGTGATCGGGGGTTTTGTGAGGGATTTACTGCTTACAGGATCTGAAATCCCTTCCAAAGATATTGACATTGTGGTTCTTGGAAGCGGGATTGAGATGGCAGAGAGGGTAAGGAAATCCATCAATGAGGAGGTGCCACTGACTGTTTTTAAAAATTTCGGGACTGCCATGTTAAAGTGGGGGGAGACCGAGATTGAATTTGTGGGTGCACGAAAAGAGTCCTATCGAAAAGACTCCAGGAAACCCCTTGTGGAAAATGGCACCCTGGAAGATGACCAGAACAGGCGCGATTTCACCATCAATGCGCTGGCCCTTTCGCTGAATCCGGATTCTCACGGAGAGCTGGTGGATCCTTTCGGAGGACTCAAACACCTGGATGAGAAATTAATCACCACCCCGCTGGACCCTGGACGGACCTTTTCAGATGATCCCCTGAGAATGCTGAGGGGGATCCGTTTTGCCACCCGGCTGGGTTTCCGGATTGGACCTGCAACACTGGCTGCCATGGGCCGGCACCGGGAACGGATCGGCATTGTGTCCCAGGAACGCATCACCGATGAACTCAATAAGATCATGCTGACCCGGAAGCCCGGTAAGGGATTCCTCCTCCTGGATAAAACAGGATTGCTGGAGATCATTTTTCCCGACCTTCACCTGATGAAAGGCGTGGAAGAGGTGAATGGACAGTTTCACAAAGACAATTTATTGCATACCCTGAAAGTGCTGGATAACATTGCCCTGAAGACCGATGACCTCTGGTTAAGGTGGGCGGCCCTTTTACATGATATCGCAAAGCCACGAACAAAAAAGTTTGAACCCGGGATCGGGTGGACCTTCCACGGACATGAATTCCTGGGATCAAAAATGATCCATGGAATTTTCAAAAAGCTGAAGCTGCCACTGAATGATAAAATGAAATATGTGCGAAAGCTGGTGCAGCTTCACCTGCGTCCCATCGTACTTTCCCGGGAAATTGTCTCCGATTCTGCTGTGAGGCGTCTGATCTTTGATGCAGGGGACGACCTGGAGGACCTGATGACACTTTGTGAAGCGGATATCACATCAAAGAATGAAAAAACGGTGAAAAGGCATTTGAGGAACTTCCGGATCGTCAGGGAAAAAATCGTTGAGATCGAGGGAAAGGATTCCATCCGCAATTTTCAACCTCCCATTTCCGGTGATCACATCCGGCATGTCTTTGGAATTCCGCCATCCCGGCCGGTGGGTATCATAAAGAACGCCATCAAAGAGGCCATCCTTGATGGGGAGATCCCCAATGAGTTTGAAGCTGCATACAGGAAAATGCTGGAGGAGGGAGATGCGCTTGGACTCACTGTTCAGAAAAAGTTGAAAAAGGACGGTGACTGATATCCAGCAGGATGGGAAGATGGTCACTGACCCCTCCCCGGTATGAATATCCCTCATAGGTACGTGCCGGTTTCATGCCTCCATAGGTATCATCCGGGATCAACAGGACAGGCAGATTCAGGATGAAACCCTTCACATGGTATCCTCCGGCCGGTCCACATACCAGGAACTGATCGATCCGGCTCCACCGCCCCCTGTATTTATAGCTACCCGGACCCTCCATGTGAATGCTCCGGATGGAATCACCTCCTGCCAATCCCATTCGAAAGGGCTCCAGGGAGTACCCTTCAAATTCTGCATTGAAATCCCCCGCCATCACTGTGAGGCTGCTGCTCCGTATCCGCTGCACCGAGTCCACCAGGTGCACCATGGTTCCGGCCTGGGTTCTCCTGTAATCTGCTGTGGCACCTGTGCCACCATACCTGGAGATGAAATGGACCAGGAACAGATCAAGGGTATCCCTTTTCCCCCTCCAGGTACCGCAAAAATGCATGATATCCCGGGTGGCTCCATGGGATCTGGCCCTGGGCGAAGAATATGCATTCCACTGGACCAGTGAAATCCTGTTCTCCCTGTAAAGACACGCCACGTCCATCCCCCGCCTGTCGGGACTGTCCGTATGCAGGTATCTGAAGTTATAAGGTTGCAGGATGGGATGCTGAACCAGGTCTTCCAGGACCCGGGCCTCTTCGATCTCACCCAGTCCCACCACATCGGGGGGCTCCCAGAGGCCCGCTGCGACGATCACTTTGGCTGCATTCGCTATTTTTTTTCTGTAACGGGAATGGGTCCAGTGGCGCACCCCTTCCGGTGTGAACTCATCATCCCCCTGAAGGGTATCATCGGTGGGATGGAAAAGGTTTTCCACATTGTACCACATGATCCGGATCTCTCCCCTGCCGGAGGAAGACTGGGCAGAAAGTTCATCCGGAAAGAGTTGAAGACACATCAGTGCCAGCAACAAAAAAGGCCGGTTCATATAACTGTTAATGGGATGGTACCCGGAAAATCAGCCTCTTAGGCTGTCTCAAAAATCCTCTTTTGATTAATTCTGTGGGATCCTTTCGTAAGCACCCAGGTCAGGGGCATCATCTCCCAGGCGGTTGTTCCCGTTCAGATCGAATGGGATCTCTACAGCAAAGGCAGGCAAACCCGCATCAATGGCCGGTGAAAGCGTATCCAGTTCAAAAAGGTAGGGGATTGAGTCAAACAGGGGATCCTGGTTATTGATGATGGAAATAAAATTGGGATCCGACACATAATCCAGGCTGTCAACGTCAATGCGGGTAAGGCAATGGTCAAACAGGTAATTTAGCTGCTGTCCGTCATAACTGTCAATGACCAGCTCCATCCTTGCATTGCCATAGATGATCGAATTCCTGAACTCGGCTTTTTCGAACACTCCACCGGTATAAATCACAAGGTTCCCATCGGCATCAAAGTTTCCGAAATAATCGGTCAGAAGAACAGCCGGAAGCTGCCGGTTGGAAAACCAGGAACGCCAGTAATTGGCGAAAGTACAGTGGGAAAACTCATAGGACCCTCCGTAGATCAGACCGGCACAGCTGCCCCTACATTCGCCTATCACCAGGTTGGTTCCCGTTACATTCGCATTCAGGGCATAGATCCCGTTGGAGCTCATGTGGTTAATAATGCTGTTCGTAATCACCAGATCGGGCCGTTTTCCCGATTCGGGCGATGCGCTGATCAGGATACCCATGGTCCCATTCTTAATCTCGGCATAATTGATCCTGTTGTTGTAGCTGTTCTCTGAAAGGTAGATGAATCCCCATTGGCCTGGAATATCCCCATAGAACTCCTCCAGCCGGTCCCCGCCAAAGAGCACAGGTTCCTCCTGTGTCCCATTCACATGAAGTGTGCCTTCCACGTACAGCAAGGCGTCCCTGTGCAGGTAAACCTTCACACCCGGCTCGATGGTAAGCGCCGAGGCGGAATCCACATATGCATAGTTCAGGATCAGGTAAGGTTTGTCGGCGGTCCAGGTGGCCGAAACATCAAATACACTGTCCCGGATCATATGCACATCCTGACCCCAGGCCACCAGGTCCACATCCTGGATGTTTCCATTGGTGAGGAAGACGATGGAATCCTGTATGCGCAGGATCTCACCTGACCCGTTGGGATCAAGGGTTGCTTCCACAAACACATACATGCTGTCCTTTGGCGCTATTTCAATACCGCTGAAGCTCACACCTGGCTCTCCGTCCAAATTGATCCTGAATACGGATGACATTCCACCCGCAAGGGATATTTCGTCGATCCTGATAAACTGGTTGTGGGGATTTTTTATCCTGAAAGATTCAGTGACTGTGCCGATGGTGGTAAAGACCGTATCGAAATAGACCGTATCAAGGGTGAATGTAAGCCTGGCATCCGAATCCCCGATATAAGTGCGCTCAGGATGGCATGCAAAAAAAAGCATCCCCGAAATCATTGCCGGTAAAAGTATCCTGCGAAGTTTCATGCTTGTTTCATGAACGTTTCATGCACTGTTTTGTTGATATGAACGCAAAAATGGGGAAAATAATATGAACCGTTTATGAAAATACTATTTTTGTTGCAAACCTTTCACCATGCAGATGAACATATCAATCATTACAGCTTTTCTGATGACGATCATGGGTTGTACTTACGGTAATGAGAAGGCAGACCTGATCCTGACAGGTGGTGTGGTCTATACGGTGGATGCTGAGTTCAGTGTTGCTGAAGCCATCGCCATAAAGGACCGGAGGATCATCGGGGTGGGTACCGCCGAAGAAATTACAACAAAATATCGGGCCACTGTCGTGAAAGACCTAAACGGTGCTTATGTATATCCCGGCTGGATCGACGCCCACTGTCATTTCTTTGGCTATGGCATGAGCCTGAATGCGGTTGACCTGACTGGCACCACTTCTGTGGAGGAGATCATTGGCCGGCTGAAGGAATACCATGCCGCAAACCCCGGTACCTGGATCACAGGTCGTGGCTGGGACCAGAATGATTGGGAGGTCCGGGAATTTCCGGACCGGACCCGGCTGGATGCCCACTTCCCCGATACACCCATCCTGTTAAGGCGCATTGATGGCCATGCAGGGTGGGTAAATACCAGGGCCCTGGATCTTGCAGGTGTCACGGAAAAGACCAGTGTGGAGGGTGGTACGGTCATGTTAACCGGTGGTGTTCCCAACGGGATCCTGATCGACAATGCCATTGGCCTGGTGGGTTCAAAGGTACCCTCACCCTCAGAAAGTGAGATCATCAAAGCGCTGGAACAGGCTGAAAAAAATTGTTTCCAGGTTGGTCTTACCTCTGTCCATGATGCAGGGCTCTCCAGGATGGTGGTTCAGTTGACTGATTCGCTGCATACCAGCGGTTCACTCCGGATACGCATCAATGCCTGGCTAAGTCCAACCAGGGAGAACTTTACACACTATGTGGAGCAGGGGATCCTCCAGACCGATTATCTGTCGGTGAATACCATCAAATTGTTTACCGACGGTGCTCTGGGCTCAAGAGGTGCGCGGCTGATCGAACCCTATTCGGATGATCCCGGGAACCTGGGACTTTATGTCACCCCGCTGGATATCCTGGAAGAGCATTGCCGCAAAGCCTACGCTCACAATTATGCGGTGGCCACACATTGTATCGGTGATGCGGCCAACCGGAAGACACTCAGGATATATGCCGGTATACTGGGTGGCAAGAACGATCGCCGCTGGCGCATTGAGCATGCACAGGTCATCCATGCAGACGATTTTCATTTTTTCGGAGATTATAACATTATACCCTCTGTTCAATCGACCCATGCAACTTCTGATATGTACTGGGCAGAACAACGGGTGGGACCTGAACGGATCAGGGGTGCATATGCATACCGGAAATTGCTGGAACAGAATGGATGGATGCCCAATGGAAGCGATTTTCCAGTGGAGAACATCAATCCCCTGTTTGGATTTTATGCATCTGTTGTACGAAAGGACCAGGATGGATATCCCCCTGAAGGATTCCAGGTGGACAATGCCATAAGCCGTGAAGATGCATTGCGTGCCATGACCATCTGGGCTGCAAAGTCAGGATTTGAAGAACACTTAAAGGGAAGCATCGAGCAGGGGAAACTGGCTGATCTTGTGGTAACCGGTGCAAATCTCATGTCTGTACTCGATGAGGAACTCTTCGGGATCAGGGTGCTTGCCACTTACTCGGGGGGTGAACTGGTCTACGAGAGTCCTGAAAACCAGCCTGATGCCTTGCACACTAGCGAATAACGAAGTTGACCCCGATGGCAAAAATATCCCAGGCGCGCTCAGAAACCGGCAGGTTGTATTCGAGGTAGACAAATATCTGTTCATTGGCGTTGAATCCCACGTTCAGGGGTAACCAGAACCTGGGATTTATTTCTGCCGCAAAGCTGAGGTCCATATCCAGTCCTATGGAAAGGTTGAAAAAATAACGGGGGGCGTAAGTATAAAGGCCCGTCAGATCAAATCCAAATTCATCCCATTTGTGCAATCCTGCTATGACAGAAAAGTAACTCTGACGTGCCTCATGCAACAGGTATTGTATATCAACACCCATGTAATCGGCACCGTTCATATAGTAAACGTACCTGGCATTCAGGTCGATGGAGTATTGTATTCCATATCCACCGCTCAGCGCATAGGACATGCCGCCTGCATCAAACAGGATCACATTTCTGTCGATGTGATAAGCGGGCGATAATCCGACGCTGAAAGCGCGTTCGGGCAATGTTTTGGCATAATTAACAACCTGGCCGGAAACAAGAACCGGCACAGTGATTACAATCAGAAGGAGAAGCCGTTTCATGTGTTAAAAATAAGACTATTCCTCAACAATCACTCAGGGGCAGCCTCAAAAGTCCTCTTTTGATTAATTCTGAGGGATACTTTGGAAGTAACCTGGCATTTTTATCGAAGATAATAAGCACGTTACGAAAAAGTATCCCTCAGAAAAACAGAAAGGCTGATCTTTTTGAGCCTCAAAAAACGATCTCCCGGCCCATATAGAAGTCAAGGATCCTGGTGTAGAAAATGAGGACATATTTTGAAGAAATCATCTGGGAGGTCGATTCAAACAGCTGGTTGCGTGCCTCCTGGAGCTCCAGCGCTGTACCGGTACCGACCCTGAAACGCTCTTCCGCAAACCTGTATGCTTCGTCGCTGTTGGCCACTGATTCATTGGCCGACCGGTAATTATCAAGGGCTGCCAGGGCTTCTGTATGGTATTGCTGGATCGACTTCTGCAGTTCGAGCACAGCACTGCTGTACTGGTAATCTGCGTCCTGCAATTCGATTTTTGCCTTGTTGATGTTGGTCTGCACCTGCCACCTGTTAAAAATCGAAAATTGCAATCCCATGGATACCTGTTTGTACTGGTTGTCCGACAACTGCTGGTTTAACGGATAATCCATGGAGGGATCGGATTGATCCTGATCCCGTGGATTGATCAGACCGTCACTGTAGTTGGAGAAATACAATCCCCGTGCATACAATCTCGGAGATCTTTTACCTTTCTGCAGGGCCAGGAACCTTTCCTGGGTCTCAATCCCAAACTCAGCACTCTTGATCTGGGGCAGGTTTTCCAGCGCATAGCTGAAAACCGAATCCAGTTCGGGGATATCCCCCATTGACGGCTCGGGGAAGATGGGCTTTTCAATCTCAAAGGAGGTCTGCTCTGTCATGTTCATCAGATGCATCAGGTTCAACCTGGCAATCTCCCTGGCATTAACGGCCTGGGTCAGTGTTAGTTTTGCAGCATAAAATTGTGAATTTACCTCAAGCAGCTTTCCCCTGGGCTCATTACCGACCTCCACAAGCCTTTCCATCCGCTCCACCTGTTGCCGGGTGACCTCCACCTTGTTCTCAGCCACATCTGCCAGTTCCCTTTTCCTCAACAGATCCAGGTAACCGGTCATGACCCCCAGGATAATGTTGTCCTCCATTGCTTCCAGGTCTTCCATACTCATCCTGTAGCTCGCCTGGCTCATTTTTATACTGTTCAGGTTCTGCAATCCGTTGAACAGAGTCATTTCACTCTGGAGACCCAGGTCTCCCTGGCTTACATCGGCATTCGTCCATTCATAGGTTCCACGGTCAAGTGTACGTCCCGACCCAAGCTGGTGCTCAATGGACCCGTTCAGATTTGGCAACAGGGCCAACTTGCTCTGCCGATGATCCTGACCGGTCGACTGCAGTACCAGTTCCTGCCGTTTCATCTCCAGGTTATAATGAATGGCATGGTCGATGCACTCATCGAGTGTCCAGAGGCTGTCCCCCTGTCCGAAGAGTTGAAACGCGAATACCAATGCAGTGATGGTTGTGGCTATACGGTTCATAACAGGAATGTGTTTAGCGGTTATGCTTCAGGATCAGTTTATCGTGATCGGCGTAATTCTGGTATGAGGAGACAATCACTTTCTCTCCGGGTTCAAGTCCTCCAAGCACCTCATAATACCTGGGATTCTGGCGCCCGATACTGATGTCGCGCTTCACTGCAAACTCCTCCGATGGATCCAGCACGAATACCCATTGTCCGCCGGTAGTCTGGTAAAATCCGCCCTTGGTCAACAGCACACCCTCCTTGGATTCACCCAGTTGCAACCTGATCCTCGAAGTCTGACCAATCCTGATCTGCTCCGGAACCTCTTCGGTAAATACCATATCGACAGCAAAACGGCCGTTTTGAACCTCCGGGTAGATCTTTTTAATTTCTCCCATGTATGGTGTACTTGCAAAATCGCATTCCCCGAAAAGTCCCTTCTGGATACGGGCGATGTAATGTTCATCAATATCAACCCTCAGTTTATAGGAATCCAGCACATTGATGGTTCCCACCCTGCTGCCATAGGTGATCACCTCACCAATTTCAGGATTGAGGGTGGCCAGTTCACCTGCTATGCTGGCTTTGACATTCAGGTTGTCCAGTCGCCTGCGGATGATCCGCATACTCGTTTCCATGCTCCGGACCGATGATTCCAGTGAATTGATCTGAATAGACCTGTAGATCGAATCGGTCCGGTAATTTTCAACAAGCAGCTCCAGCAATTCCGATGAAGATTCGTAAGCTTCCTTTGATTGGTCAAACTCCTCCCTTGAAATATGCTTCTGTTCAAACAGGATCACATTGTTATTGTACAACCTGTGACTCTGTATTACACTGATATTCATGTTTATGATCTGTTGCCTGTAATTAAATTGGATCTGGTCCATCTGCAGCCTGGCGGTACGCAATTCATTGATGGCCCTGACCACCAGTGCCTCATTGTTGGTGATCTCCAGCAACAGGTTGTCGTTGCTTAGCCGGATGATCACATCACCCCGTTTAACCATATTCCCCTCTTCGATCAGGATCTCATCCACCCTGCCCCCCTCAATAGCATCCAGGTAGATGGTGGTGATAGGTTCCACAGTCCCCTGGACCGTGATATAATCCTGGAACACATCCCGTTTAACTTCTTCAATGGTGATGCGGGATACATCCACATTGTACTTGGAGCTTTTGTCACCGAATATGATGATCCCCAGTACAAACAGCATCAAAGCTGCAAAAACAATGTACCAGATGGTTTTACGGGAAAGCCATCCTTTCTTTTCAATTTTGCGATCCATTCCGTCCATATGCGCAGTTTTTATTATCCCAGTACATTGCACCTATTATGCCAAAACGAACAAAAAATTGATTATCATGATTTTAGACCATATACTTCGAAACCGGCTCCGTAAAAAGTGTACGATTCCGGGATCAATGTGTACGATATCGTACGATACATTGGATTATTTTGCTACTTTTATGCAAGAAAAGTATTGAATCATAATGATTTGAATTCAAAGGCACTCTTTTTGCATCACATTGCTATTACCGACATAAAAGATAGAACATGGAACAAAAAATTGGCAGAATTCTGGCAGTGGACGACAACGAAGACATCCTCTTTGCACTGAAGTTGTTGTTGCGCCCGCATGTGGAGATCATTGAAACCATCACCGGTCCGGAACACTTACCCGAGGTGATGCTGAAACAGGACTGGGATGTGATCCTCCTGGATATGAATTTTACCAAAGACGCCATCAGCGGTCAGGAAGGATTCGATGCCCTGTCACAAATCCTTGAGATTGATGCCAATGCGGTGGTGGTATTTATCACAGCCTATGGAGATGCCGAAAAGGCAGTTAAATCCATTAAAATGGGAGCCACCGATTTCATCCTGAAACCATGGCAGAACGAAAAAATCCTGGCAACCATCAATTCGGCCATCAGTCTGCGCCGCACCAGGCTGCAAGCCCGGAATCTTAAGCTTAAACAACAAGAAATCAGCGCAGTACTTGATCAGCCCTATACAGATTTCATCGGACAATCCACGGAAATGTACGAGGTATTCAATACCATCAAAAAGGTGGCAGCCACCGATGCCAATGTGTTGATACTTGGAGAAAACGGAACCGGGAAAGAGCTTGTTGCCAGGGCGCTCTACCGGAACTCACTGCGGAAAGATGAGGTATTTATAAGTGTGGACCTCGGATCCATCCCTGACACCCTTTTTGAAAGTGAGCTTTTTGGTCACGAAAAAGGAACCTTCACAGATGCATACAAGATGAAACAGGGAAGGTTCGAAATTGCTTCCTCCGGAACCCTCTTCCTGGATGAGATCGGGAATCTCACCTATCCCCTGCAGTCAAAACTATTGACAGTCCTTGAAAGCAGAGAGATCATGCGCGTTGGGTCCACCAAACACGTTTCCATTGATGTCCGTATGATCTGCGCCACCAACAGCACCATTCACCAGGATGTGGCCGACGGAGTTTTCCGCCAGGACCTGCTCTACAGGATCAATACGGTTGAGATCCATCTTCCGGCCCTGCGGGATCGCACCGGCGATGTTCCGCTTCTGGCCGATCACTTCCTGAAGATCTACAGCAGGAAGTACCGCAAATCCATTAGAAATATACAATCATCGGCCATTAAAAAAATGAACCAGTACAGCTGGCCGGGGAATGTAAGGGAACTCCAGCATGCCATTGAAAGGGCTGTGATCATGTGTGACGGAAGCAGCCTCAGCCCCGATGATTTCATCCTCACTTCTGCAGTGAAGAGCAGTGGAGGACTGGAGCTGGAAAGTTACAACCTGGAAGATATTGAAAAAACGATCATCGAAAAAGTACTGAAAACAAACCAGGGAAATGTGACCCAGGCAGCCACCCAGCTGGGTCTGACCCGGACATCTCTTTACAGAAGGATGGAAAAACATGGTCTTTAAGCAATTTCGATTCAATATTGTCTTAAGGGTACTCCTGCTTACTTCCACGTGCCTTGCCCTGTTCATCACCCTGAACAGCTCTTTCATTTTTACACCCATACTGGTGGTGGGACTGATCATCTACCAGGTATGGTCACTGATTCGGTTTGTGGACCGGACCAACAGGGAACTGGCCAGTTTTCTTGAATCCATCAGGTATTCAGAGTTTACACGCTCTTTCCAGATCAATGACAGCGGATCATCTTTTGATGATCTCAACAATGCTTTCAATGATGTGATAAAAGATTTTCAGCAGGTCCGCTCCGAGCGGGAAGAACACTTCCATTACCTGCAGAACATCGTACAGAACATCGACATCAGCATCATTGCATTTCAGCGCGACGGAACCGTAGAGATGATCAATCCGGCAGCAAAGAAGCTCTTCCAGGTGAATACGCTGCGGAATATCAACAAACTGAGATCGCTGAGTGAAACACTTGCCGACACATTGCTAACCATCAATCCAGGTGAAAACAAACTGGTGAAGGTCCAGGACGAGGAAGACATTCTGCAGCTGGCCATTTATGCCACCGAATTCAAGGTGAAAGATAAGGTGATCCTCCTGAGTACTATCAAGAACATCCAGAATGTACTGGAAGAGCAGGAAACAGCGGCCTGGCAAAAACTGATCAGGGTTCTCACCCACGAGATCATGAACTCCATTGCCCCCATTTCATCGCTCTCCTCCACGGTGGCAAACATGGTCAAACCCTTTGCAGTGGGGGAAAAAGGAGCCATGAACATTGATATCGAGACAGTAAAAGAGATCCAGGCTGCCCTCCAGACCATCAACAAACGCAGTACCGGGTTGATGAACTTTGTGGAGACTTACCGGAACCTGACCAAGATACCTGAACCTAACTTTGCCGTGGTAAAAATGCAGGACCTGATCATCAATGTGCACACGTTGATGAAAAAAGAGGGGCAACAGAAAAACATTGATCTCACCGCCACAGTTGAACCGGATACCATTGAAGTTCAGATTGACGAACAGATGATTGAACAGGTATTGATCAACCTGGTTAAAAATTCCCTGCAGGCCCTGGATGGTAGTCAGGAAGGCCTGATCCAGATCAGGGGTTTTTACAACAAACGGGGGCGGCCCACCATCCAGGTCATTGATAACGGTCATGGAATCCTGGGAGATGTCATCGACAAGATCTTCATTCCATTTTTCACAACCAAACGAAGCGGATCGGGCATTGGTCTGAGCCTGTCAAGACAGATCCTCAGGTTACACAGCGGAACCCTCACTGCCCAGTCGATACCCGATGAAGAGACGATCTTCACCTTGACCTTCTGAAATAAATTCATTAAATTGAGTTCTCAAAGCGCAATGATAAAATGCGCTACACGTTTTATGAGCATGGCTCCTTAATTGCTGAAAACATGAAAAAACTCGTTTGGCTGGTCTTCATCCTAGGTCTTGTTTCCTCTGTAAAAGCTCAGTTGAAAACCTACCTGACCCTGGAAGCGGGTCCCCAGTGGAGCATGATCAAGGTGGTGGATCCGGGAAATTACTTCACAGGCGCCAATGTATACAGCTCCATGGCCGGAATAACCATCGGTCAGGAGGTAATGGCTGACCTGTCTCTCGTAACCGGGGTCTATTACCAGCTGTACAGGGATGGGATCAACATGATCGACGACCGTCCCCAGCAGGCAAGGTGGCCGGCTTACACTTCTATACTGATCCCCATCCGGGCCGAATACCGGATTCCATTGTCCGGGTTCCCGGTCAGTCTCACCCCCAGGATAGGCTATGTTTATGGAATGCTTTCAGAACCTGAATTCCCCTATGATGCAACAGGCATCCTGACCTCCCCCGATGGAACAACCATCTCCTATGACCTGGCTCAGTCCTTTGAAAACGGGCCATTGCATATGCTTGAAACAGGCATAAGTCTTGGCCTCAGATTTTCAGGACTCTGGCAGGCATCAGTCAATCTTTCCTACCTGACCGGCTTTACCGAACCCATGTCCACTGCACTGGACTATACCGAACAGGGTGGAACCAGTTATTCGGCCAGTTACCAGACAAAAGGAAACACCATTTATACCACCCTTTCCCTGCATGTGCCGGTGAGCAATATATGGCAGAACAAGGATTACCGGATCCGCGCGCGGATTGAAAACTCGGTGGGAAAGGGAAAACCCACCGACCGGAAGGGACAGCTCTATGTTGGAGCAGAGCTGGGATCGCTCTGGCGCAGTTTCTTCACCTCCAATCCTGCCATTGGGGCCAGACCCATGGTGGAAAGGGGCATTTTCAGGTATGCCAACCTGCACACCGGAGCATATGTGGGTTATATGTTGAGTGATGAACTGGGCATCGATTTAGGGGCGTACTACCAGAGATCCAGCACATTCTATGCGCTCATGTACGACCATCAGGTGAATTTTGTAACAAACACCCCTGCTCCAATGTTCCTGGAAGTGCCACTGCGGATCAGGTATTTCTACAACCTTTATAAGGAAAAGATCTTCTATGTGGTTTACGGAGGAGCCTCTTTGCTTACGCACTTTTCTTCGGAAGAATATGGTTCCGGGGGTGGACCCTTCACCTACACCTCACCCTCGACCGGTGGTCCGGTCAGCGCAACCTCTTCATACACAGCTTTAAGAACCTCCCGGTTCAGGCCTCTCCTTCGCATTGGAACCGGTGTTGAATACGCCCTCCCCATGGAGTTCCCACTGATTGCAACGCTCTATGTCAATTACATGCATGGCTTTGTCTCAGCTGATGAGATTCTCATCAGCAATACTGTTCCTGAAAATCCATCCTCGAACACCCTCAGTTATAACGGGAGCGGGTGGAGCGTTGACCTTGGTATTAAGGTGCCATTCCGGTTCAGTGAAAGAGGAAAATGCGGACAGCTGCCGCACAGGGATCAGGGTCCATGAGGCCTGGTCCACTCATACCAATCTGCCTGCTGTTTGCCCTTGCTGAAGTGACAGTTGCCCCGACCATGGCACAGGACAGCAGCCTGAATGTGGTCGACTTTGTGGACCTTCCAGGGTACCGGGGAAATAAAGAGTGCAACACCTGGTACATTGAATTCAGGGAAACATGGATCGTTCCCCGGGGCAGAGGAGGCATCATAAAGGTGGTGAACTCTTACAAACCTCATCATCACATGGATCCGAAAGCTTCACCCGATTCACTTCAATCGCTCTTTACAGCATCCATCAGGGAGGGGAGAGTTGTAAAAGGGATGATAGATCTCGGTAACATCTCGTATGAATTCATACTGCTGGACCCCCATGTGGTGGAGTCCGGAAACATCGCTTTTCCTGAACCGGATTCCATGGATCAATGGACCAGGAGGCTCCAGGGGGAGCTGATCGGGCTTATCACCAGGCATTCGCCCGCCCCCAAACGCCATAACCTGGAAGAGCAATTGCTATCGGTCCATTTTCACGAATCCTGGTTCATCGATCCGGTCTCACTGCAATTCAAAAAAAAAGTGAGGGGAATTACCCCTGTGATCTGGCAGCGGAGGATGACAGTCGATGGTGAACCCATCAATGAAGCCGGTACCGGTTTGCCGGTTTACTACAAAAATCGGCTTGAGCGTATTGACTTACGCAACCTGTAGCTAACTTTTCCCGTCTTGTTGATATATAACCACGTAAACATAATTGTAATGAAAAATTCAGTTTTTATCATAATTACCTTTGCTGTCATGATGGTCTCATGGCCCTCCTGCACCCAGCCCGGGGAGAATGGAAAGCTTCAATTCGGCCTTGAGTTATCGAATGACTCTGAAATGAAATCTGCAGTAGCAGACAGGAATATTGCTGAGGCACTTGTTTCCATAACAGGTATGAACGGGGAATTGATCTTCGAGAAAGAACCCCTGCCCATCTATAAATTTGGCGAGCAGTACACCACCAGGTCCCTGAAACTGCCGGTGGGCGAATTCCATCTCACCGAATTCATGCTGATCGATGAGTCAGGAATAGTTTTGTGGGCAACGCCCATGGAGGATTCCAGGCTGGCTCACCTGGTCAGGCACCCCCTGCCCGTTCATTTCGGCATCAGCCACGAACAAACCACCAACCTGAATATTCAGGTCATCCGGGTGAATGATCATCCCCCGGCCGATTTTGGATATGTAAGCTTCGATATTGGCTTTGTGGAGAGGTTCTGTCTAAAGGTACTCCACTCGTCGCGCTGCATGGAAGAGTGGAACGACTCCATTCTGGGACCTGACGGATCAATGGCTCCCATCCATCAGCCACGATTCACCATGTACCTCGGCAACAGACTGGTGGTGGACGAACCCCTGAACCAGGGATTGAACCATTTCGCTGTGCCCATGATGTATGACTGGTACCTTCTGAGTGCCACCGATTGCCATGGCCAGCTCTTTTATGAAGAGAAGATCCATCTGAAAGAACTGGTCAATCACCGGTGCACACCCGACTACCCTCCCTTGGTGATTTCCCATGATCCGGACTCAGGGATCATCATCACACCCGAAGGGTTGTACGAGCCCACCATCAGCCAGGGGGTATTCGGTAGCATACTGCAACCCCTGGATAACTACATGACTGACCAGCCCGATGTGTGGCCGGTTATCAGGGACATCCACTTCTACCCCTATGCCATCATGGATTCCATATATACATTTGCCCCCATGGACTGCTATTTCCCCCTGGAAATGATCCATATGGACCCGGTGGCCATTGTGAGGACCAACTCCGACGGCTATTTCCAGGTACCCCTGGAAGTGGGAGAATACCTCTACCTGGTGAAAGAGGACGACAGGTACTATATTAATTTTTCTGACAGTTCCCGTCGGCCCGGTCATGTGATGGTTTACCCGAAAGAAGTAACAGAACTATGGATCCATCTGGTTGATTGCTCCATGTGGCAGTGATCATATGACCTGGTTCATTCGGCGGGTTTTTCTATCTTTGGAGAAACCCGTCTTTTTATGACCAGGAACCAGCTCCGCATCAATTATTCCCAACGAATTGAACAGTTTCAATCAGCCATACGGCAGCGCTCAAGACTGATCAATTACATATCACTGCTCAGGCTTCTGGCAGGGGTGGCGGTGATCTATTTCCTGATCCAAGGCATTAAAAACCAGGGCTTCCTGCTTTATTCCATATCCGTCCTTATGGCGGTCATATTCCTGGTTCTGGTAAGCATGCACAACAGGCACAGAAACCGGCGGGAACTGCTTAAACAGCTGAAATCACTCAACGAAACAGAGCAAGAATGCCTGGACCATCATTATCATGCACTGCCCGATGGAATGGAGTTCGCAGATCCTTCACATCCCTGGTCCCACGACCTGGACATATTCGGGAAAGGATCGCTTTTCCAGTATCTGAACCGGACAGCCACCCTGAAAGGAAATAAACTGCTGGCCGGACTTCTCACCACAGAGCCTGAAGATGTTGAGGCAATCAAATTGCGGCAGGGGATCATTGATGACCTGAAAGATCGCATTGATTTCAGGCAAAACTTCACAGCGCGCGGTCACCTGGTGGAGGAGAAAAAAGATGACCTGCAGGATATCACCAGCTGGTTGTCCTCATCAACGTACATTGTTAAGAACCGGTGGCTGTTTTACCTGGCCCTGGTAATCAGTGGCATTGCTGTCGCCATTATCATTGCCGGTTTTTTCAATCCTTCGAGCTTCAGATACCTGTTGCCAGTGTTGTTGTTCAACTGGATCATGCTCTCTCCCTTTTTCGTACGCACCAACCGTTACCAGGTATCCATCTCCAGGAAACACGAGCTCCTGGAAGGTTTTGCTGAACTGCTGAAGATCATCTCCACAGAGCCGTTTCAGCATCCATCCATGCACCGGCACAGAAAACAGGCTCAGCAAGGGATGAAAGAAGTGGTTAAACTCTCCAGGCTTCTCAACATCTTTGACCAGCGACTGAATATGCTGCTTGGTTTGGTTTTTAACTCTCTTTTCCTGTTTGATTTCATCATGATGCATCTGCTGGAAAACTGGAAACATAAAAACAGGGACCATATCCTGGAGTGGATCGAACTAACCGCGTGGACCGATGCCATGATCAGCCTTTCAGGATTCGCCTACAACCATCCCGGATTTGCGATCCCTACTCTGGGTGATCAGCAAGTAGTGATGGATCTTAAAGGGCTTGGCCACCCATTGATCCCGGATGAAAAGAGGGTGGTAAATGACCTGCGGATCGATGGTGAAAAGGTGGTGATCATCACCGGGGCCAATATGGCCGGTAAATCCACATATTTACGATCCCTCGGTATCAATACCGTGCTTGCTTATGCAGGATGTCCCGTTTGTGCAGAACATTTTACCACCCGGCTCATGGGCCTGTACTCCAGCATGCGAACGGCAGACTCTCTCAGGGATGAGGAATCCTATTTTCTTGCAGAGATAAAAAAACTGCAATTGATCGTTCGCAGGATGGAAACCGGAAAACCCCTGATGATCCTGCTTGATGAAGTATTGAAAGGAACCAATACGACAGACAAAAAGCGTGGTTCTGTGGGATTGATCAAGAGATCCCTTCAATACCCGGTTCGCTGTTTTATTGCCACCCACGACCTTTCCATGGGGGAGCTTGAAAAAGAACATGGTGGCGAGGTAGTGAACTACTGTTTTGAAAGTTACATCAGGGAAATGAAACTGGAATTTGATTATACCATCCGCAAAGGCATTGCCATCAACATGAATGCCTCCTTCCTGATGAAACAGATGGGGATCATGGACTAATGGAATTTGAAAGGATCATCACAGGATTCTCCGACATGGCCTGGGGCACTCCCCTGCTGGTGCTGCTGCTGGGTGGTGGTCTCTTTTTTCTGGTTTACTCCAGGCTGTTGCCTTTCAGGTATTTCCGGCATGCCATAGGCATATTGATGGGTAAATATGACAACCCGGACGAACCCGGTCAGATCAATCACTACCAGGCACTCTCCACAGCACTGGCTGCCACGGTGGGCATGGGAAACATCAGCGGGGTTGCCATTGCCATAGTCGTGGGAGGTCCGGGAGCCATTTTCTGGATGTGGGTCAGTGCCATACTGGGTGTTACCACCAAGTATTTTACCTGTACCCTGGCTGTCATGTACCGGGGCCGGGACTCCAACGGAGAGCTTCAGGGTGGTCCCATGTATGTTATTGTAGAAGGATTGGGTAAAAACTGGAGACCCCTGGCAGTTTTCTTTTCGCTGCTGGGGATGATCGGAGTATTGCCCATGTTCCAGGTGAACCAGCTGACCCAGGTCATCAGGGACGTGGTGCTGATCCCCAATGGAGTAAATGCGGGATTCACCACCAACCTGGTCTCAGGATTTGTCTTTGCTGCACTGGTGGCCGTTGTTATTTTCGGGGGAATTAAAAGGATCGGAAAGGTTACCGGTCGACTGGTACCCATCATGGTGGTGCTCTATGTACTCTCCGTTCTGTTCATCATCTTTTCCAATACCGGCAGGATCATACCCAGCTTTGCCCTCATTTTCAATGATGCTTTTACGGCTGATTCGGTACTTGGGGGTTCCCTGGGAGCACTGATCGTTACAGGAGTAAGACGGGCTGCCTTTTCCAACGAGGCCGGGATCGGTACAGCACCCATGGCCCACGGGGCGGCCAGGACCAACGAACCGGTACGGGAGGGACTGGTGGCCATGCTGGGTCCTGTGGTGGACACCATCATCGTCTGTACAATGACCGCTCTGGCGCTGATCATCACCGGTGTCTGGAATTCGGGTGAGTCGGATGGCATTACACTCACCGCTGAGGCATTTGAATCAGCCATACCCGGTTTCGGAGCTTACCTGCTGACCATTTCTGTGAGCATATTTGCCATCTCCACCATGCTTGCGTTTCCCTATTACGGCACCAAGTGTTTCTCTTTCATATTCGGGGCCAGGCACAGTTATCTGTATAAGTGGTTCTATATCCTGACCATCCCCCTGGGGGCTACAGCCACCCTGGGCATGGTCCTCGGTATTTTTGACGGGGCCTATGCTTTGATGGCTTTCCCGACCATGATCTCTGCCCTTTTACTTTCACCATCGGTGGTAAGGGCTTCCAAGGACTATTTTGAAAGGTTAAAAAAGAACCGGTCACATGGATAATTAAGGCACCAGCTTTTTTACTGCCTTCAGGAATTGCCTGAAGGTTGCCGGCCTTGCCAGGATGGTCCGGTCACGGTCCAGCAAAAAGAGCGTTGGTGTGGCATAGATGTAATAGTCTCCAGGGACCTTACCGTTCCATCCCAGTGGATCGTGGGCGGTGATCCACTCAGGTGTAAATTCATCCATAAAAATCCTGAAACTGGCAGCAGAGGAATCTATGGAGATCGCTACCATCTCCATATCGAGACTGTTTTCATGCAGGTACCATTCATGCAGTTCAGGGATCATTTCCCGGCAATGTTCACAGGTGCTGGCCCAGAACATAACCAGTACATAGGGATTGGTTAAATGGGACAATTGATGGTTCTTACCCTGGATATCCCGGATCACAAAGTCTGGGGCCTTCCGACCCACTGTCATTGTTTTATAGCCCTCCATCCTGGACAGGACAAGTTCCACAATATCCGCTTCGCACGATTCATCCAGGTATTGGTCCGCCAGGTGAACCTGCACCTTTTCCATGCCAAGCAATTCAAATCCTTCCAGCAGGAACTCCACCACAAATGAGCGAAGGTCACGATCCGCTGTCACATTGACCATGATCCTGTCCACTGCTTCAATGAACTGATCCTCCTGCTGATCCATCGTCAGGGAATCCACCCTGAACAGCGAGAGGTATTCAATCAGCTTGAAAGTATAAACCGGCGCCTGTAACAGCAGCGGATCATCGATGGGGGCATGATCAAAGAAACAGCGCTGCAACGTGTCAATACGTTCCCGGTGCGACATGGATCCCGGAATGACAGGCGCACGGAAAGCATTCATGATCCGAATTGCATATAGTCCGGGATGGATGGCCGAGAGTGAATCAATGAACCTGGTTCGGCGGAGTTGAAGTTCATCATACCTGCGGACAGATGCTTCATATCCCGGATGATCCGGCCCTGGTGGAATGAGTTCACCATAGACTGTCATCAGCTGCTCCTCATAAGCCAGCTCAAATGACATGAATTCAAGGTAGACCTCATTTTCGATGGAGTTTTTGAAATAAGGTACCGGACCATCCCTGCTTGATGCAACGAAAACTTCAATATCCTTCCCGTTACAGATAAACTCAATGAACCGGTTTTCAGATCTCATTCCCTGGTATTCCTCTGAGAATAAAATCCGGTAAATCCCGGGCGGATCCTCCCCGGAGAGTAAAAAATAGAACGCCCCTGAACTGGATTCCATGCTGTCTATGATCCTGAACCGGTCTCCGTAATAAGAAGCCAGGTAGATCTGTCCATCCCCGGCATGTTCAACGGTTCCCTTTATCACAATGGACTGGCCACTGAGACAGGATGCTCCCGTTAACAGGAAGAAGAAAATGAGTAACTGACGTCTCATTGCAATGTCTTCATCAATCGTGAAATTAACAAATCCAACCCTGGCTTCAAAGTGAAACCCATCAAAGATTCATCAAAGTGAAACCCATCAAAGATTCATCCCTGAATAGGTCATTTGATCACTATCACAATGAAAAAATGATATTTTAAGATGATTTTCCAAGGTATACCATAACTTTGCGCCATGAAGCCACAAGAGAGTAAGACCCAATCCTGGGTGGAGATCATCGGGAGGTACAACAAGCCCGATGTGAGGAAAAGCATCTGGCAGATCATCAATTCCCTCGGACCATACATGGTGCTGTGGTACCTGATGTATTTATCACTGGATATCTCTTACTGGATCACCCTTGGTCTGTCACTGATTGCTGTTGGATTTTTAGTTCGCATTTTCATTATTTTTCATGATTGCGGACATCATTCATTTTTCAAATCATCAACAGCCAATAAAATCGTTGGCACGTTCCTGGGGAGCCTGGTTTTCACACCCTACGACCGCTGGCACAGGGACCATGCCATACACCACAATACCGTGGGAAACCTTGATAAAAGGGGAATCGGAGATGTATGGACCCTTACCGTGGAGGAGTACCAGGAACTTTCTCCAAGGAAAAAGATCATTTACCGCATCTACAGGCATCCATTGATCCTGATTGTACTTGCCCCGTTCATCCTGTTCGTGGTCTGGTATCGGTTCACCAATAAATCCATGAAAACAGCCGAGCGAAAAAGTGTCCATCTCACCAACCTGATCCTGCTGGTTTATGTCACAGGTTTGATCCTTCTGATGGGCTGGAAAGCATTCCTGCTGATTCAGATTCCTGTCATTTTCATAGCCACTGCAGCAGGGGTCTGGTTGTTTTATGTACAGCACCAGTTTAAAGATGTGATCTGGACCCGCAAGGATGGTTGGAATTATAAGAAAATGGCCCTGGAAGGCAGCTCCTACCTGAAGTTTCCCAGGATCCTGCAATGGTTTTCCGGTAACATCGGATTCCATCACATTCATCACCTGAGCCCAAAGATCCCAAACTACAAGCTGGAAAAATGTCACAAAGAGAATGATCTGTTCAGCACCATCAGACCCATTACCTTTCTTCCAAGCCTGCGGACCATGAACCTCCGGCTCTGGGATGAGAAAGTCGGACAGCTGATCAGTTTCAGTCAATTCAGGAGATCAATAGCCTCCTTTAGCAGGTAATCGACTGTACCTCTGATTGTTATGAAGATTGATCCAAAAATAACCGCCGCCTCCCTGTCAGATGACCTGGATAATTTCTGGCTTCTGGCCACCAGGAAAGTTCTCCTGCTCGAACGTGAATATGATCCATCACAAGGGTCTCCCGTGTTCACTGTTGAAGGTAAATACACCACCCGGGGATGGACCGAATGGACCCAGGGTTTCCAGTATGGGATCCCGCTGCTGGTATTCAACGCCACGGGCGATCGGAAGATGCTCGGGACCGGGAAAAAGAACACCTTTGAAAAAATGGCCCACCATGTGACCCATTTCGGGGTGCACGACCACGGATTCAACAACCTGAGCACTTATGGCAACCTGCTTCGCAGTGCCACCACCGGTCTGTTTAACGCTTCTCCGGAAGAGAAAGAGTTTTATAAACTGGCCATAATGGCTTCCGGATCTGTGCAGGCCAGGAGGTGGACCAGGGTGAAAGATGGTGGTTTCATTTACTCATTCAACGGACCCCACTCACTTTTCATTGATACCCTGCGTACCTGCAGGATCCTGCTGGCTGCCCACAGGCTGGGTCACAGGATGCTTGTGGAGAATGACCGCGACGTGGATCTGCTTGAACGGGCCATCACCCATGGACTGACCACGGCAAAATATGCTGTATTTTACGGAGAGGGGCGTGACAGCTATGACACCAGGGGAAGGGTAGCACATGAATCCATTTTCAACACGAACGATGGAATGTACCGCTGTCCCAATTCACAGCAGGGATATTCGGGATTCAGCACATGGACCAGGGGACTGGCATGGGCCATGCTGGGATTTTCAGAATTCCTCGAATACCTGTCCACCCTGTATGCAGGCTATCCGGACCTGTAGGGGATCAGGGCCACTTTCCTGAAAGCCGCCCGGGCAACCTGTGATTTTTTTATGGAACAGACTGCTGCTGACGGGATCCCGTACTGGGACACGGGGGCACCAACCCTGCACAGGCTCGGGAACCATTCCCATAAACCCGCCGATCCATTCAATGAATTCGAGCCGGTCGACAGTTCAGCTGCCGCCATCGGGGCACAGGGACTCATCAGACTGGGGAAATACCTGGAAACATCAGCACCCGGTGACTCTGTAAACTATATCCGGGCCGGACTGACTACGTTAAAAACACTTTTGTCTGAGAACTATCTCTCTTCGAAAGCCGGCCACCAGGGCATCCTGCTCCACTCGGTTTATCACCGGCCCAACGGGTGGGATCATATTCCGGAGGGACAAAAGGTGCCCTGCGGCGAATCGGGTATGTGGGGAGATTATCACATGACCGAACTGTGTTATACGGTTCACCAGCTGGCCAATTCGAAATATTATACCTTTTTTGAGGGTCTATAGATCGTACCTGATCCCCGTATTGATCAACAGTGAAACAGGAATGGCATTGCCAAATACCGGTTCAACCCGGAAGCCAACAGGGACTTTGATATGGTCTGTGATGGAAAGGTCATAGCCAAGTCCCAGCAACATCCCCAGTACGGTACCCGAACCGTCGTTGAAGATATGAATCCCGGGGCCGGCCTGAAGAAAGAAAGCATCACCGATTTGCTTTTTAAAACTAATGCCCACATTGGTGGTCCATTCCGACCGCCACCGGGATCCCGAATAAGTTCCGTCAGACCACCTGTACTCCCAATAATAGAGTCGGTTCGTTCCCAGTTCCCCCACCAGGTGAAGGCCCGGTTTTAACTCATATTCCCCCCATGCTTTGATGATCATCCCAAGGTGATCCCAGTCCTCCAGGTTATCCCAGTCAACCGCCTCCTCGATATTCACAACGGTGTATCCCGCTCCCACTATTACACCGAGAGACCTGAACTGGGCATTTACAGTGTTAAAGAAACCCAGAGCCAAAAAGATGATTATAATTCGTTTCATCCATTTAAAATTTTATATTTACTTGAAAATTAATTAAAAATTTGAGAACGGATGAAACCAATGCACCTGAACACCCTGTTCCTGATTTTGCTCGTATCCTGCAATCCCACAACAAAAAAGCAAGAAACAGCTGCTCCTGAACAATGGATCCAGTTATTCAATGGTGTGGACCTTGAAGGCTGGACCATCAAAATAAACAAACACCCCCTCAATGAGAACTTCAACAATACCTTCCAGGTGAAGGACGGACTCATGGTTACCCGCTATGATGCCTATGAACAATTCGATGGTGAGTTTGGACACATCTTTTACAAAACTCCTTACTCACATTATAAACTCCGGCTTGAGTACCGGATCGTAGGTGAGCAGGTACCCGGGGGACCGGAATGGGCCATCAAGAACAGCGGTGTCATGTTCCATTCTCAGTCGCCCGAATCCATGCTGGTGGACCAGGAATTCCCTGTATGTATCGAAGCCCAATTACTTGGAGGTACAGGAGAAGGGGAACGGACCACCGGAAACCTTTGCACACCTGGTACCCATGTGGTGATAAATAACGAGTTGGTCACCCAACATTGCATAGGTTCAACTTCTAAAACTTACAACGGAGAGGAATGGGTCCACTTTGAACTTGTGGTTTATGGTGACAGCATCATCCACCATATCGTGGAGGGAGATACCGTCATCACCTATTCCAAACCACAGATCGGTGGCGATTTACCGGAAGGTTTTTCCCTTCCCGAAGGGACACCCCTTACCTCGGGCTACATAGCCCTTCAGGCAGAAAGCCATTCATTCGATTTCAGAAAAGTAGAGCTGTTGGATCTGAGTAATTAGCTTCCAGGCACCTCCAGCCTTTCCTGCCCCATGGATGTCGGCGGGACTGCCTGTGTAATCCTTTACGCAACCCTGCCGGAGGATTTTACATCCTTACTGTGAGATTCTAAATACTAACCTGACATGGATAAGGATTTCTTATCCTAAAATCCATGTTGCCTTAAAACCCTGATATCATGAAAAAAAACCGTGGCAGGTTCCTGTCAATTACAATTACAATTACATTTATATTTCTGACCCTCATCCAGGCAATGAGCCAGGATATTACTGAAGTTAATCAGGAACTTCTGGATATGAAACTGAAGCTGTTGAATTCGCAAATCGAGTTATTCAACTCTCAATTAAAGGTTTGGGAGACAAAACCTCTGGAACTGGAACAAAAATTGACAGATTTTGACCAAAGGATTGACCAGCTTGATTTCGATCCTGTCTATTTTAATAACAAATTGCAGGAGATTGAGTCGCGTATTGAGGATTCCAAGGTTGATTTCGATCCTGTCTATTTTAATAATAGACTTCAGGAGATTGATTTGCTTATTGAAGACTTCAAGGTAGAAGAAAAGAAGAAAAAGAAAAAGGGATTGCAAGCTTTTCGCCCCGATTCGGTGATCACGGTACCCTATCAAACTGCTATCGCCATCAATCCAATTCGCCTGTTTGAAGGGACTTTCCACATTACCTATGAACGCTCAATAACATCCAAGATAGGATTGTCGATTTCGGGATTTGCCACCTACGCAACTGAAGAGGGAATCTCAAGTTTTTATATGATGAACCAATCCCTGGCCTATTTTAATACCTCCCTTAATTCTTCCCTCCCTTACAACGCTCAGAACATTTCAGGATTTGGGATCGGCCTGGCCATGAAGAATTATCTGCTGACCGACGTATACAAGAAACAGAGATCGCCGGTGGGACTCTATGCGGCCCCCAATCTATTATTCAGAAGGCTTTGGTTATCAGGTATGTCCGAATATTATCTTGAAGATGAATGGATTGAGGAGGAGGTGACGCGGCTATTGAATATTTTTGCACTTGGTGCGCATATTGGCTGGAAATTCACCTTTGTCAAAGTCCTATTCCTTGATGTATACATCGGAGGGCAGATCCGGCTGGCCAAATACGATGATGAGGAGAGTTTCACCAGATACAAAAGCCTCGGCAATATCGATTTTTCAGGAGTAATGCCCACTGCCGGACTCAGCATTGGGATACTGAAGTAGAGAGTTGGCGCGAATTAAATATTATTGATCAATGCGCTTTGGTCAGCACCGGTCATCTGTGCAAAACACATGACTGTTTTTGAATCGGGATCGGTGGTAATCACCTAGACCTGGTTATTGGTAATGTCTGGTACGGCCCAAGCGGGATCTGAAGGATGGAATAGACACCAAATCCGGTTATGGAAAGGGTAACAAGGATGATAATTAGAGTCTGTCCATAAAGTCCGCTGACTGCGTTACGCTCGACTTCCAAATCAGTCATTTACAAAAGTAAACTCCTGATTTTCAGTCTTTGCAAGCCTTGTCAGCGAACTTTCTTGACAAGACTCTTAAATATGTACCGACTTTATAGACGGGCACTAATTAGC
>SDBT01003572.1_pt1 | contig 26798 bp, 30 predicted proteins | sample 2277101 | NCBI WGS metagenome assembly SDBT01 (sample SAMN10404973, study PRJNA504765) | marine sediment metagenome | isolation source: marine sediment core GS10_PC15, 103 cmbsf | place: Arctic Ocean: Southern Knipovich Ridge | collected 2010 | reverse complement strand
TTCTCACATTGCGTTTCACACACGCCGCCTGTCTCGTATTGTGTTTTCAAAGAACTATCTATACATTCCCATATTAGCGTCCGTATGGCTGCTGTACCGCTGCACAGGAGCTACTGGGTTCCCGCCCGGAGGGTAAAACGGATTGAAAAGATGGACCTTTGTTTTTGTCTGTCTGTTCATAGTGCAGCCGGACAGGGCCAATAATACGATGAATGAGATTAAATACTTCATTTTCTTATTCTCCTTATGCTACTCTAAACATACCACAAGAGCCACCTGCCTGCGAACTTGGACGCCACTCCCCTACACCGCAGGCAAAGCCCGCAAGATGTAGAAGATTGATTACCTGTTCAGCGGTGAGTACACCTGCATTGAATTCAATATCTAACGTTGCTTCCCAGCCAGTCCAACCGCCACGATAGCGAACATCAGATGTGCCTTGACCTATCCGAACCATATCTGTTCGCATAACCGGTGCTGCTTTCTCAATCATTACAAACTCGCCAAGAACATGAAACGCGCCTCTGGCAAGTGTCATCGGGATATCGTCGATATTCCGACAAGCTGCTACCATTGCCTTTTTGAAGGATCGGGAGGGAATACCGAAATACTTGTGTTTCGCTGGCTCTTTTTTCGGGGCAATGCCTTTACCGTTCTTGTCCAACCAGTACATGCTGGCGCAGTATTCGTCGTGAGGGACCCGCGGCGGCTTTTTCTTTGATTTTGCCTTACTCTGCTGTTTGTCCTCAATCGCCTTGATCGCTTTCGAGCTCCATGCGTGCATTATCAGTTCCGAACTTGGTTTGCCGACAACATGCACAGTTAAGTTTTCCAACTTAATTGGTTGGATTTCCAATACTTTTGTTTCTGTCTTTTTTGCCATTTCTTTCTCCTTAAAATTAAAATTAACCGCACCTCACCAAGCCTTACCTGACCAAACCAAACCCGACCTGCCATACCAGATACCACCTGTCCGCATCACACCTTGCCGGACCTGACCACGCCCCACCTGCCATACCGCACCGCACCCGACCCTGCCAGACCGGACCCAACCTGCCATACCTCACCCCACCATGCCGGACCGAACCATGCCTTACCCGACCCTACCGGACCAAGCCCCATCTCACAATTTATCAATTTCCCCAAATAAGTCTTCAAACTCCTTGATATTCTTGTATTTCTGCTTCCAGTTCTTAATTTCAAGGATTGCTTGTGTCTTGACGGAATTCCACATTGCGGGGTTGTTTCGGGCATTTTCAATCGTGGTATAACCCGTTTGCGTCTCAGTATCGACATGATGAAATGCCCGAACAACAAACGATGTCTCGTCTTTACGCTCAACCATAACCTCAATGCACCGCAAGATATACTGGGCCTGAGTAATCCGATATGCCTTTGCCGCAGTAGTATCGTCCCACTCGAAACATTTATGAAGCGGGGAACTCTTCTTTTCGGCGTCCTTGACCAAATCTGCCGGGGTGATAATGCCCTTCTTCGCAAGGGACTCGATATGTTCGCCAATGACATCAGCATCCGCACCGGGAAAAGGTTGCCGTTTCCATTTATAATACATTTCCTATTCTCCTAATAAAGCCGCTCCCCGCCGAAATGCTGGCAAGCAGGACAGAAGGGAGGCGGCTCGGTTTGCTTTAGCGTGTTGTATTATCCTGCTTGCCATATATCATAGCTTAACACACAAACAGCAAAAGTCAAGTAAAATCTCAGAATTTTCTTAATATAAGAAAAACTAATACTTACTATTAGTAGATATGATAATAAAACCGGACAAGAACCCATAAAGTCCCTGCCCGGCGGAGAAAAGAAATGATGAAAAGCCTATCTCAAGAGCCAGTGCCAGATCATTTTGACGACCGGATTAAATCTTTTATTTCGGTAAAGCCCGTTTTCATGTCCGCTTTCAATTCAGAATGTTTCTCATCAGACCGGGCAATGGCTGCCACAATATCTTCTTTCAAGTGTTTATGGATTTCATCATTGGCCTTGCCTCGTTCCTCGCACACATCGGAATAAACCAAGTCGCCACTTTTGGGATGCCGGTTCGTTGACGTAACGTGCCTTAAAAACCACGCGTATAAACCAATAACAGGGGCTGATACAAAACCGAGTATTTTCCATTCGTGTGCGTCCATTGATGTTGCCTTTCGTTAAAATGTCGATGTTATTTTTTGTTGTTCATGGTTTCGGCTTTTGATATTTCATTAGCTGTTTCTATTATTTGTTTTATCAGTTTCTCATGTTGTTCTTGTAGGGTTTTGATGTTACCGGCGATTACCATGCTCTTGTACTGTAAGTCGCCTAATTTTAGTTTCAGTTCTTCCATTTCTTTTCTCCTAAGTCAAATTATCCCGTAATACATCAAGATCGCCATCGTAAGCAGACGTCGCTTCGATTTTCAGCATATCTCTTCCATGTTCCATTGCCCTTTTAACCTTGTCCCACATCCAGCCAGAAACATGGGCCTCCGGTGAATCGTATTGATCTATGTATGGAAGAGGCTTCTCCTTGGTGCTTGCAGGATCCTTTACCTGTGGCATTGGGCACTTGGTTGAAAACAATAAATAACCCTTATTAAACTTCTGCCCTTCTTCTATTGCAAATCCCATCTTTATCTTAGCCATTGTATTCTCCTTTATCAAAACAGTGTTGAGGCCCGGGTGTATTAAAACTCGTTCTTATGTGGGAGCAATCATCCACAACAAGATCGTTTGTATGCAAAGCAGTGCCGGTTACATGTAAAATCTGGTTCGGCTGAAAACCGAAATGAAGATTTGGCGCATTGATTATTAAAACGTCTTCTGTTTCAATTATTTCTATGTCTGCCATTATGTGTCTCCTATAATGCTGTTATTGTGTTTGTGCTGTGCAACTCAATCGTATATCGTAAAACCGCACCCACATTCAATGATGAATCAACATCACAAGTTATAGTTATCTTGCCGGGCGAGCCGTCGCCATTAGTAATAGCAAAGTCATCTGTCAAGGTACTTCCACCGGTAGTGATTTCTGCTTCATCGGGAGGCAGGTATTGTTCCTCAATATCACTTGTAACCGTACCTGAAAGATTCACCGCAACAAAGGCCGCTTCTCCGCTGTGAGATTGCAGGTCGGTATCATCGTCAACGCAAATGGTATAATTCAAACTGCCACCGAAGCAACCGCCGGACTCTATAGCTATCTCCACAAAACCGATTGCGGTATTGTCAGTTAAAGTTTTAATACCGGTAAATGTCTGGGTAATCGCTCCGCCTGCGGCAATTTGCGACTGTACGCCGGTGGCGGATATTTGGGTTTGGTTCGTAGCGTCATCGCCGACGTGCATATCGCCAACTACCTGAAGTTTGGCGTCGGGAGTAGTTGTGTTGATGCCGACGCTGCCACTTTTATCAATTACCATTCTATCTTGGAGGTTCTTAGAACTATCTGCCACAGCAAAATATAACTTAGAATTCGTTCCTACATTTCCTATTTCACCATATATCCTTGCTAAAGAACCATTGAAATCTTCATGCGAGTTATAGAATTCAAGCATTGGATGACTGACCGCTTTCCAACCCGTGTCAACTATCCTCAAACCATCATAGTTACCGTCCCCTATCTCTCCAGCATCAATATCAAGTATATAACCTGGCGTCGTCGTCCCGATTCCTACTCTACCTGTGTTATAATTGACTGACATAGCAGGCGTAGCATCTAAGGTAGCACCTCCTCCTATTTCTAACCTTGGACCTCTTACATTGACTTGAACAATCCAAGCTCCTTCCTTACTACGCATCCATAAACCTTCGTGGCGGTCTCCAATATCAGCGGTATCTCCAGTTATATTTAGAGGGGCCAACATATCACTTGTTGTCCCTATAAATACATTGCCATTAGCAGAAAATGTAATTACATCCGTCGGCGTATCCCCGTCATTACCATCGTTGACACTAAACACTATTTTACCCTTTTCATCATCGCCTGTCCCGTCATGGGACACTTCTATCCGGGCAAGCGTAGACTCAGCCGAAGCAGTTGTCTGGTGCCCCTTGAAGTTGATACGGGACTCTCTGCCACCGTCGCTGTTTTCAACTGTAGAGTTGTGTAGAGTTAAGTAGGGAACGGTAGATGTCATTTCGAGTAGGGTTTCGGGGGCGACTTCGACAATGCCGACGTTATTGTTTGTAGTGATAATTATTGTCGCATTTTGCCCCCCCCCAAACTGCCCAATAAAGAACTCTGTCCCATCACCTAATAGATCACTGTCTGCGAGTCCGACTGCCCATTTTCTTGAACCCACTGTTTGAAACTCAATTTGATTCCAAAAACTTGCTGACCCACGATTTATTTCTAATACCGCATTATTTGTGCTCTGAAGATGTAGCCGAGTATTCTCACCGGCTATATGAAGTGCGTGGTCTGGACTCGCCGTCCTTATCCCCACCTTGCCAGTAAAGCTATCCGCAACAAGTAAATCGGTATCTACACGCAAGTCGCCAGTTACCTGTAATGAAAGAGAATCAATCCAAACTCTTTTATTAAGAATGAGTACTTCATCGTCGCTTTCATAAGTAAATGTCATAGGCCAATTACTCGTACCGTCCATCGTCAGTACAGCGTCAGTACCGGTTATATTATCAATAGCTAATGAGCCATTAACAAGAAGATCGTTACCTATAGTTAAATCATTAAACACTTCCGAATCTATAGCAAATGTACGATTGAAAAACCCGGAACGGCTGGCAAGGTACTCTTTGAAATACGCAGCATCAAATGCCGTCATGGCATCGAGAGTTCCGAGTTCATAAATCTCTAATATCTCTGTTGCCGTGAGGTTCCTTGTGTAAATTCTAAAATCATCTATCTGTCCGTTATAACCAGACGATCCGCCGTTCCCACTTCCTAAAAAGCATCTATTAAGTACAGTGTCTACGACTCCTGCTGTTTCCGCAGAAGCAGAATCGAGTTGACCATCGACGTAGAATTTTGTGTGGGTTATGTTGTTCCCGTCATTTGAATCTAAAGTAATTGCTACATGATGCCATCTCCCATCGTTAAGCGTGGCATTGGTTCCCGTTTTCGTTGGAGTGCCAAGAAGCAAATGTAATTTGCCGTCTTTTATCCTCATCAGCCATCTTTGATTGCCTGTGCCGGCAAACGCTCCGAGATTGGCAGGATTATTCGTTACCGCATTGGTTTTTATCCACATACAAAAGGTTCTTGATGTGGCCCCAAGAGGCAGGCCTGCCGGGGTGGCATCGCTAACATAGTCCGATGCCCCATCGAAAACGAATGATTTACCAATTACGCCAGCATTAGCTTGTGCAGCCTGGTTCGTTATCGTCCATGTGTTGCCAGCAGAGCCTGAATCCACCGGATTGCCACTGCCATCAACGTCATCCATGCGAAGCCACACCGCAAGATCAGGGTCAAGCCTGAGGAAATTATGATCTATTGGTAATGGGCGTAGTTCCATTTATGGTAACCTCTTTGCTTCTCTTCTAACTTGACTTTTAGCTTTATCTTTAGCAATCTGCACAGCCAATTCTATCTTTATTATCTTTCGGCTATTTGGTAAATTTGCCCATCCGGTTATATTAGCTAACTTAGACAGTTTCACTTCTAATAATTCGGCGGTCATTTTCTGGTACTGTTCGTATCTTTCATCGTTTATTTCCCAATCGCCAATTTTCCTGGAAAGACCCAACGATATTCCCGCTTCGTCCAGTAGTTTCCGGCTCGTCGGAGAAAGTTTTTTGTAGACTTTTTTGCCTGCCTTTTTTTCATCTTCTATTAACCGCCCGACATAATCATAATCATCGCGCCTTGCACCCTCTATATTGGCTTGTAATTCCATTTCTGCAAAGACCTGTTTGTTTACACGAGACAATCTTGACTGTTGAGAAGAATTAAGATCGTGCCAGTCCCGACCATGTTCGGTCTGGGCAATGGCATCCTTGAATTTAGCTATCTTGGTAAAAGCAGTGTCCTCATAAGATGAAGTATTGAATCCAAAGAAAGACAATGTTCCGGCAGTGAAGCCTAAAAGCCATCCATCGTTATCTGTCGCCTCAAGGAAGTCCTGTGCCCACATAAATAACATGCGACGATAAGCCTCTTTTCCAATTCCTTGAATCAGTTCGGGAATCTGGAGTTCATCTAAAATCCTGCCCATTTCGCCTTCAGGCGGAGAGAATGGCCGGTCTCCTTCGTAGGTCTTGCCCTCATATAAATCTGAGATTAAAGAAACCAGCGGGTTTTCTTTGCCCCTTATGAACCTGCCAGTAATTTCGAGTCGGCTTGTTTCTTTAATTTTGCCGGATTGTGTTTTATATGCGCCCAAAGCCATCTGAACCAGGAACCGAGCAGCCTGTTGATGACCAGCCCACAAATCTATTCTGGTATTTCCTATTTTTACTTTTCCCCAGTCGGGCGAAAGAGGGTTAATTTCCACTTCCACTTTATCGCCATAAGCTAATTTCAGAAGCGAAATAATAGCAAGGTTGGTTCCTATAAATGACGAGAACGCTATGGCCGTATTCCGCCCGACTTCGCGCGCCACTGGGTCGCCACTTGCAAGGTATCTCAGGTAAGTAGGAGATGTGAACCTTGACACTGCAAATCTGGGTGCGAAAAAGAAACCTGATACTATTGGGGATAATCGTCTGCCTACAAATCCCCCAATCTCCGGCCTACCGGTCATGGACATTAACCACTTGCCGCGAAGATTAAGTTGGTCTTCGGTAGGTTCTATCCCATTCCTCAAATCCTGTGCTCTGAGTTTATCCCATACACTTTGGGTAAACATATTCATTGTTTCAACATAGTTCCGATTGCCCATTTTTATAAGATGACCTACAATTGGAACCTGTTCCGGATAGTGGCTTACATACCACTCAGGTCGTTCGGAGGGGGGTGTAGTTACTGTCCCGGCAGGGTCAAAGAACTGGACATATTGCTTGGCTTCCTTGTGAAAATCAGAGGCAGTATATTCCTGTCGCATAAGAACGGCTAATTTCTCGCTCCTATATGCCCCCAGTCCTTTCTTAACTGCCGTGCCCCACTCTAAAGGATATGCCTGTCCTAAGACCCGGAGTTGTCTACCGGCCACACTTGCATCGCCACCGGCTATCATGGTAATCATGAAATTGCTTACATCGGCGCCGGCGTCCCACGCCCTGTCACCGAATGGCCGCTTCTTCAATAATGCTCTTACAATTCCCTTACCCCACTGCTTTTCAAGAAGCAGTATTTCGCCGCGTGTTGGCACAAAACCTTCTGTAACCTTTGACCATGCCTCCGCTGTACTGAGTTGGTCAAAGTGGTCAGGACTGTGTGGCCGTACCCAGATGTCGTCGTGCGCGGCATCAATATCGGCCTGAGACCACGTTTCTTTGAGCGGCGTGAAGTCAGGACGTTTATAGTCGGTGAGCGGGCCTTTAAGTTGGCCTAATGCGGCGTTGAGTCTTTGCTCGCCCGCGGCGTCCGCTGCCGCTTTTGCGCTACGACCGGCGCGCTTGCCAAGTTCAGCGGTCTTTTCCTTTTCTATCAACCTTCGTGGTTGTTTGGCCTTGCCTATATCTTTAATGGCCCTGTCCATGAGTTTTTGCATTTTCGCTTTTTGGTCAACGGGCGGCTTCGGGGCTGTAGGGGGGTGGGTGATTGCTTCGTCTTTCAAAACAATAATTTCATCGCCAACACCGCTTTCACGAATAACAGAATCAAATCCCCTATCTAGCAATTCATCTGTAACAGATTGGAATAGTTGGGGTTCTTTAACGCCTTCTGCCCGTAACTCAGCTTCTATCTGAGCGGCAATTTCACCGGTAGCAGAATTTTTGATGTCTACTTCAAACTCTTGTACTATACCTTCACGCCCTTCGCGTTCACCAAAGAATTTTGCTGTTTCAGCATCTTCTGTGAAAAAGACACCTCTAATATCTGTCAAATCAGCCTTTTCGGCAGTAGGCAATTTGCCTTTTTCGACAGGTCCACCATGAAACAATACCCGCTTTCCCGCCCCCTTGGCTTCTGTGGGGGGTTTGGCTCCGGGTGCAGCCTTTTTTGCCGTTGGCTCGGCTTTGACAATAGCTACTCCGGCAGGTGTTATGGGTTGCTGTTTGGCAATAGCGCTCAGAAGCGGAGCAACTTCCTGTCGTATTTGATTAAGGCGCATATCGTGTGTTTCGGCAGATATCTTACCCTTGTCGAACTGTTTGTTCCAGAACCGGGCCTGTCTTGTCTTGCCAACAAGGAATTTCAGTGCGCTGTCAGGAACTTGTCGCAAATCAATGCCGTTTGCAGAACCAATATCTCTAAGATTTTTGACAGCTTTTGCTTCCAACTGTGTACGGTTTATCTTAATGCCAGTTTTAACAGCAGCGTCAAATCCTCGTAGTGCCCACGGCAATAATGCAGCCATAACAATAGTTTCTTTGTCAGCACCTGCAACAGCAGCAGTCCCAGCAAATACCGCAGACTGAGAACCAGTCTTAACAAAGAATCCTTTTGCTCCTTCAACAGGAATCTTATCAATACCACGCAAAGCAATATACATGGCCGCACCTGCACCAGAAGGCCCACCCTCGGCTTGATTTAACATCTCCCATGCAACCAGTCCTTCAAAAACAGTTTCCCCTCTTGCTGGTATTCCTAACACTTTCTTTGTTATTGCCAGTTTTGATACAAACGCAGATATTTTACCAACAGCATCAGCAGCCTTTTCCGGAAAATCAAGAGCTTCAGGTAAGGCAGTTGCTTTCATGCCGGGCGTTGCAGCAAAAGTTTCAGCTTCGACGCGAACGGCATGTTCTTCCATTGTCTCTCCGCCAAACAACTCATCTCTTATCTTGTAATCAATCGCAAGAAATGATTTAATCCCTCCATCTTCCGGCATAAGTCCTGCATCTTTTGCCATTCTCATTCGCTCGGCAAGCACGGTTAAACCTGTCGAAATTTTGCCTACATTAGATTGTGTGTTAATTTCTGCAAGCAGATTTACAAAACTTCGACCAAAACTCTTAACAATTCGGGTCATAAGGACAGGTTGCTCTGCTTCTCTTTGTGCACCACGGCCTCGGCTCACCCTTATATCACGAGGCGTTCCACCTGGAAACCGGGGCGGCGGTAAATTCTTTGCCCTCTTGCCAGTCACTACCTCATTATAGGTGTTTGTAAAATTTTCTACTTGCCCTTCTTCTTTCAGGTATGAATACACCGTGCGGAGAGCATTTGCAGGCAACTTAGTATCAACAGCAAAATCCCACAACTCACCAGCCCTGTCTTCAGATTCCACTTGGTTAAAGTTAGGGTCAGCAATCGCCACCGCGCCTTCATTGGCGGGGTCAAACAGTTCTATTGCACCTTCTTTTGACGGGTCAAAGGTCATTCGATGAACTCGTTATCAAGGAATCTTTGTCTTTTTCCAATAGGTACTTGCCAAGGCTTGCCTTCAGGAGAGATCATACGAATAAATTTTTCGTCTTTCTGTTTCATTTCCTGAATTATTCTGGCTTCCGGCAGTATACTATATGATTCGGCAAGAGCACTTATATCGATAAACAACTCTCTTGTAGATGCGTCGGGGTTTTCAGTAATAATTTTGTTCTTGGCTTGATGAAATAAGAAGATAAGCCGAGGGTCATCTGCGTTCTCGCGCTCGAAGTTATGCACAATAGAGGCAGTTGCTTGAATACGTTCGTCAAATTGCAACTTTTCAAATCGTCTTATCAGTATGCCATAGTTCTTTTGCCCGCCTTTGTTCCGGCCACCAAATGCACCTTCAAGGTTGGCATTAGTAATCCGGTCGCCTATTGTCGGATCAACTATTCCCGAACGCTGGGCGGCGTCCATTTCTTGATTAAGTGCAAGAATACGGGCATAATCAATTTCATTTGTACCACGACGCCACCGCTCAAGGTCAGTCAACATCTTCCTTTTTTGGGTTCCCGGTATATTGGCAAGTGATATGCTTGCCTTTAATATGCGAGACTGTGAATCAAAATCAGATTGCAACATATCAGTCGCATTGTCTATAGCTACAAGTTTAGCATTTATGTCATTCTCGAAAGCAACTATATTCTCTTTTTGAATTATACGAGCCGATTTCAAAGAATCATTCAGTTCGGCGTCAGTCATTATATCCTTGGGCACAAAACCTTTGCCCTTCTTTCGTGCCGCAAGTTCTTCATTCAAAGTGTCAATGGTTTCTTCGGCGTTTCGGACCGCACTATTTTGAAAGAACTCTTTCATAAAGTTCGTTTTTTCTTTGGCCCCCCGCTCGAATGTAATGAGACCTCCTTTTACAGCATCATCTATCCATTTATTAGAAATCTCGAAGTCGCCATTGATAGCAGCGGTGCGAGCATTTGAGAGAAATGTTGTTGTCTGATAGTCATCATATTTAGCGTTCCACGCTTTTACTATAGCAAGATCGCTATTAAGAACTTGTTCGTTTTCCCACTCCCTTCTTGTATTAGGGTTTTTGATTCCGGCAGACAGAGACTTTATTCGATTAAAAGCGTTTGTCTGCGCTGTCTTGATTTCATTATTTTTCCAAACACTGTTCAGCCCCTTGCTGCCATCCCAATATGCTTTATCGTCTGGAAGCAACTGTTCTCCTATGAGATTGCGAGAACCGATTGCCGAAACCTCTAACCTCTCCGCCTCCTGTGCTTTGCGATTGAGTTCACCTATTTTCTGTTTATCATCAAGGGCCTGCCTGCTCATAAAAGCCCGGAAGCCCAGATCGGATACAGCGCCTATCGCCTGCCCTGCTTGCTGTATTGCCTGAAACTCAGCATCGCCTACGTTTGTCAGTGCCCCTATGTCCTGTGCACGGACAAGCCCGGTTTCTCGTACTGCTCCCGATGCTATGAATCTTGGTAACCTCATTAGAAGTCCCCCCTCATCTGACCACGCCTGAAGAGGGCAGTGGAAGTACCTTGCAGGATCGAAGCGCCCGCACCAGTAACAGCGGCCTTGCCAAATCCTGCGGCCCTGGCCTTGGCGGCACTGGCCTTTGATACGTCCAGAATAGACTGCGATTCAAAGCCCATGGCCCTGCGTGCACCTTTCAGTTGGATATTGACTTCTTCTTTCGCTAATTCTGCGGCGGTGTCCTCGGCAACCAATAACGGCGAACCTTCCATCTCTACGCCAGTAGCACCTATTATAGCCCTCTGTCTGGCAAGTAAAGTTTTCGCTCTTTTCTTTTGCTGGCGCACATCCTCTGCTGTTGCCGCACGTTCGACCTCCGCTTGTCGCTGTGCAACTTTAGCGTTGTATAAATTCCATGCAGACTGAGCTTTGGCTTGGGCCTGTGCGGTTTTGCCCTGCTGATACTGGCCGTAAGCCACTGTAGCAGTACCAACTACGGCTGATACTATTATTGCTGTTGTTACCGGATCGCCCATCCTAAACCTTTTTACTATAGATAAGCCATTTTTCACCTTCGTACATTTTTTCTTCCACCAACCCGAAACCCAATCTTTCCACCAGCCTTGCATTAACCTTAAAACAACTTCGTATCGAGGCGTTTAGTTGCTTGAACGGATACGCCTCTTCGACGATCTTCAGGCCGTCCCGTATCCATCGCATAGTATCTATCTTATGGTTCAAGCAATCTTTACTCAGTCTCAACCAGGCCTCACCGAAAAAATCGTCTATCGGATGTATCCCACCGCATCCAATTATCTTGCCATCTCTTACGCCTGTCACCGCCAAACCGGAATCTTCGATTGTCTTTGCAAATTCCAGACCATTCACTTCAATTAAAGGTTCCATCGGAGTAAAAGCCCACAAATCACTTGCTACAAATGGACGGACAAATATACTCAATTTACATCGAACTCCACAATCAAGGCTAAAACAGTTAGAGGTTCAGGACTCTTCTGGTATACGTAAACATAACCGTTCCGGTCATAACCGGGCGGAAATGTTATCCTGTTCTGAGACGTAGTTTGACCGGAGATACTAACCGTGCCAAGCGTACTGACGTCTCTGCCGACAGAAAAATCGCCACTTACGTACCAGTTCGCTATTACCTCGCTTATCCTCTTCTGTCGGCCCTGAATCGTTACATCGCCCGCAACCCAACTCAGGGGCATTGTCCTCATATGCACTTCATAACCAAGCCCCATCTGTACCGTAAAAGCAGTAGTAGTGACGTTGTTCAAGCTAAGAGTTATTGCGCCACCTGTAACCACTTCGGTATCGAATATCACCCCATCAGCTAATACATATACTGTCTGGCCGTTCAAGTGGGTAAGTCCTGTCATTGCCGACGAAGCTATACTGTCATAAGTTACACCCGAATCAACATAAAACGCATCATCGGCATCGGTACCGAAGTCTCTGGGCTGGAATTGCTCGATGTATCGTACAGGATCGCCCTCAATCGTCCTGTTTACTATCACCCAAACCTCATCTTCGGGATTTCCACTTATCCTTGCCACTGACTCGAAATCAGAATCAGTAAGCGTCCCTGCAAGGTTTGTCTGTGTTATCATTCTCGACCATGCAGTGATATTCTCTTTTCTTTCGTATGAAAAGACAGGGATTTCCCCATCAGCCCGAACACACCACAGTATTGAGTTAGGCGTTTTCTGAAAAGCAGTATCGACTATCCCGCCGTTTGTAACCAAATTGGCAAGGATAGTCATATCAGGCGCAACATACGAATCAATTTCCCAATTATAGGCAAGTTCCCTCATCTTCTCCGCGCCACGCTGGAAGAACAAGATACTCTCATTAGCAATACCAGCTTGCAGATTCGCACTACCGTAAGTCGAGTGTTGTTTGGCAATCGCATTAGACGGAGTCAAAGGTTCGTCAGTGCCACCGGCGATAGTCCACTCTGCCCCTGATGTTCCTATCAAGAGTTTATCTTTACCAATTATCCATTCAATCACATTTACTTGCCTGGATGACAATGTAAAGATCAAGGCTTCATCATCGTCCGGACCAGCAGTCATGTTTTCATAATCACTTGACACTGACAGCCATAGGGTATCCGGTTGTGCTGTATTGCCGCCAAATGCGAGTCTGTCCTCAAAGAATGTTACCGTCTGAGGCCAGCCCCGATAGCCACTCCAACTACTTTCGGACCATCTATGTGTAGCGTCGGTAGAAGCAAGCGTTGTAACTACTGTACCAATTGCTTCTGTCGAACTTACAACTGAAGTTATCTTTACGATACCTATATGTTCAGTCTGATCGGTTGTAAAGATGGCTAGGCAATCATCAGTCGTGGCAGAAACTAAAATAGCCCTATAGTCAGCATCGCCATCGTCTTCTGTGCCGGAGGTAAGAGCATTCCTTTGGTTAGCTGCTAATGGTGATGTATAAGATAATACAGTTTCCCAACCAGATGCCCCATGTGCAGCACCTATTGTATAATTACGCTGTATTTCTAATGTGCCGGACCATGTACCATCAGTTACTAATGTCCATCCTGCCCCCTCGTAAAGCGTACCGCAGTCCAACCAGCTTACACCTTCCGTAGTAACATCGTCATATGAATCTGTAAAAAGTAGCGTGTACTCTAACGTATCAAGCGGGTGTACCAATTTGAATAACGCACCTGTCTGGGACTTGGACGTGAGATTGGAGCCGGTCGGTTCATGTGTACTAAACTGGCCGAGCTTAAAAGGGTTGTGGCCAGTTGCAGTAAGTGTTACCGAACCCGTTGTGCCACTGGCGGTAATAAAGTCAGCCACATCAGCATTTTCTGTTCTGAACGGGCCGGTTGTAACACCCAGCACCGATAACTCCCAGAGAGCATTAGCCAGTCTGGATAATTTCCGCGACTCATAATCAGGATGGACAATATATAACACATCTGCCGACTGCTCGTATTTCAGGTTAAACAAGTCTGCTGTAAGATATGGTGTTTCTATTTCATAGGGTGTAGTACTGTATAAACTCGCAACCTCTGTCGGAGTCAGGACATCCTTAAAAATAGATAATTCGTCAATTTTATCGGCCCAGAAATTCTCAGCAGCACCGCCTATGGACTCTTGTGCGCCAATTCTGTTTATTCCTGCTCCGTCCTGCATTGCTTTATAATCAGCATTATTAGTCTTTGTAGAATCAACAGCAACACCGTCAACATACAGTATAATGCCATTTGCAGCAGTAGCAGAACCATTATCTGGTGCGCTATAAGTTGAAGCAAAGAAATGCCAGCCAATACTAATTGCATCGTCTGTTACGGCGGAAATTTGGCCACTGCCACTTGTCAATAACTCTATACCTGCGCCTTCATTATATAACTCAGAAACTTTCGCCGAAGTAATTTCTGCATCAAAAAGTATTACGTTGTCAATTTTGTCATTACAAAAAGAAGTTAATGTGCTACTGGAATACGTAGCGCCAATTACAACTTTCGTAACCGTATTTTCCATTGCAATATAAGTGCCACCACTATCTGCGTCTGAATCAGCAATGGAACCATCAACATATAAATTCATACCGTTTGTCGGGTTTGTTTCATCTCCATCATAAGTGGCCACAACAAAATGCCAACCATCAGACAGGACGCTGCTTGTTTTCTTAAACACATAAGCATTAGCGCTATCGTCATATAATACAAACTGCAATTTTCCGTCAGAATGAATTTGCAACCTGTATTCCTTTGCTACGCCAAGGTCATACTTTGTAAATATACTTTGTTGGGTTACACTTGAAACTACATAAATCCAAGCCACAATACTGAATGGTTCATCAGTTGTTCCGTTACCAAAACTGAGTGCAACATCATCATTAACCTCAACTGCATACTGGCCATCAAAATCATAGCACGGAGTCATAGCAGTTTTGCCGGTGGCCGTTAATGTACTTGCAAATTCACCATCAGCAATAACGCCATCGTGATTAGTGGTTACTTCATCACAATGAGTATCTCCGGCAACGTCATTAAGATACCACTGAGCTATCATATCAGTAGCCAAATCAGCACTTGTATCAGCTAAATGAAGTTGAAGTTTTTGTTCATTATTCAGGCTTAATCTGTATTCCATCGCAACAGCGCCAGTGGTTTCGTCCCATTTTGACATTAGAACCTGATTTGAGCTTTGCTGTGTTACGTATGCCCAACAAACCATACTAAATGGTTCGTCATCAGTGTTATCGGTAAAGCTGAAACCATTACGGTCTACAAACGTAACATTATATTGTCCATCTAAATCAAAACAACCCGTTCCTACTTTTCCTGTAACATGCAATGTACTTGCATCTACAGAAATAGTGCCATCAAAGGACGTTGTCGCTGCGTTATCATCATCAACATTAGTGCCTTCAACTTCATTTAGCAACCAATGGCCAACAACATTATCCAGCCCACTTATGTTCTCTGTGCCAACGCCGTCAAGTACAGCAGCACCACTTGTAAAGAACCGCATATACTGATTGCCTGCTTCAATTATATATGATTGTGAAGTTGAGAACTCAAACGGTAGAACCCTCGTAGCAAGCGATGAAGTTTTCACCTCTGCGATATACTTCGTACCCGGTCGCTTCTGTGCTCCGCCCTGAGGCAGCGGAATTAAGTTCTCCATTATCGAGCAACCGTTTTGGTATTTAGCTAAATCCTCACGGGCGTTCAGAAGTGGGGACAGCTCACCACTATTGAAACTATTTAATGTCCGATATGGGTTTTGTGCCCACAAAAGCGGACAGATAATAAAACTCAAAAAGATCATTCTTTGGTTCATCGAAAATTATCTCCGTGCATTTAACCATGTAGCTGTCTTCAATGCAACTGCTCCACCCTCTTGGGCATCCAGGGAGCGGGCAATGTCCAGATATCCTGTAACATTCTTGCTGCCATAGAGCATTGCCTGTAAAGTTTCCGCCGCTTCCGCTTTCTGCTTAATGGCGGAAACTAACATTCGGGCGAGATTGATGACAAGGCACTGTTGAGCATATACCGGCCATGTACTGAAAGTGGTGTGCTGATAGATGTATTCTACCTTCAGTACATTAAGGTCAGCTCCTTGCGAAGTACAATAAGTGGCCAAATCAGAAGTCTCACTACTTGACGTAAACGCCGTGTCCACCAGATAAGTAAGGTCATCACCCGAATCGTCAGAGGAAATGTATTCGCCCGCCAAATAGTCTACGCTGTCATCGTCGTAAGAAGTGGCGGCAGTGCCCTCATCAGTGATAATCAGGGCGTTTTCAACTTCAAATACAGCGTCCGGCTCTTCTTCTATCTGCAAGATTTTCAGAGAATCGGACGGCGGGGTAAACGCATTATCATATCCAAACAACGGGTCCGTAGTCTGAATTGCAAAGGCCCGCTTTTTGGCAAAGTTCCACTTATGGGCAGTGAGCATCTCGTCTCTGGCATCGTCAAAAAAGGTCGTGCAATATATATGGTTCTGCTCGGTGGTTGCACCGACAGTAATCTCAGTAGCGCCCAATAAACCTAAAGACTGGTTGCATATACTGATGTTTTGGGCCAAGTCGGTCATCGACATAGTAAACCCCTTAGTTAGATGATTCGACTACTCTGGAAGCCGGTGCAAGTCGCCTGTACGTCATGTACCATTTAATGTTACCCGTACCGGTCGATGCCGTTTTTTGTTCTATTTCGCCCGGAGAACAAAACCAACTCAATGTCTGACCTGCGGCCATCGCTGCGGTTATATCGCTAACGCCTTCATCTATAGCATTGGAACACCGGACAACATCTCCATCTCCTAACCCGTTAATGCTGACTACTGTGCTAAAGTCCCGGTCGTTGGCCGCCGTAGTAGCGTCAAGCACAATAGATAAATTGCCGGGACTGCTTGCCATATCAACAGTACACTCACCAAATAAAGATACAATCTCAATCGGGCCACCTGTTACAGTGAACATCTGGTCTGCGGTAGCAGTCACTACGGATGTCATGGAAATTGTTCTGAAAATCCGCCTATCCCTCGGTACAGCTTTCACGTTATATGCAACCGTTGCCGTCCAAAAGATCGTCATAAGGAACAGCAGGAACACCGCCGAAACCTTTGCTGTGTAATTTCTCATTTTGTTCCTTTCAAAAGTAAGGGGGAGAGCCGAAGCCCTCCCCGTTAAAAACTTATCCCGGTGTAACTGTTACGCCTTCTGCGAGAGGTGTAAAAGTCATATACCACAAAATATTCCCTGAGTGTGAGGCTTGTACGGAATTGATTAAAATAAGTCCCGGCGGGCAATACCAGTGTACCATTGTGCCTGCCGAACCACCATCTGCCCCAGTACATGGAGTCAATACTGACTCTGTAGCTGTGTTATCAAAGGTGTATCTGTCGCCGTCTAAATCGCCAGTGATTTCTACCGCAGTTGAAAAGTCAAAGTCAAAGCCATTGTCGGCATCAAGTTGAATTTCAATATCATTAGCCTGTGTCTGTGATACCGTAGTAATTTCACCTACAAGAGATGTAATCAATATCGGCCCATTGGCAACGGTAAACAAAGTGTCATCAATAAATGTCGAAGTCATGGACAAAGTATAACTCTTGCCAATTTCCAACAAAGTTCCACTACCAATAGTTCCGTTGTAGCTATTATCCATCTCATAGCCCGCCGCTGCAACTATCGAACCAGCATCAGTCATATCACAGAAAATCTTGTTGTCCACAATTATTGCCGACGTTTCAGCTTTCAACGAAATAGCAGCTACGGCATTAAGACCACCAGCCGTATCGCCATTTATCAAGATATTGTCCTTGATAATCATCCAAAGAGAAGTGGTTGTGGCATCTTCGATACAAGCCGTTGAGAAATCGCCGGAGAATAGATTCCCGGATATTTCGGTGAAATCGCTTCCTATATGGCTAATGGCGGATACTGCCTGTGCAGCACCTATCTCAAATTCACAGTTGGTAATCTTGCCGTTGTCACTGCCAGCCAAGATGTCAATACAATCAATGAACTCGTCTGTATTGACAGAAGTAGTCCAGAATCGGCAGTTATTGATGACGTAGTTCTCGAAACCAGCCTCAACTTCAATAGCATGAACAACACCGTTACCGGCTACAAAATTGAGATTATGGATTGCAACGTCATCTGCACCGATAACAAGCTCGCCATTCGTCGTATGAGTAAACGTCGGACGATTCTCACCATTGCCAAGACCCCAAAGCGTAAAGGCGGAAAAGTCAACGTCTACTTGATTCACAGAAGAAAGAGTCTCTCTGTGCTCCGCAGCGATAAGGATAAGGGTGGACGTATCGGCAAGTGAGGCTGCGCCTGCCAGAACAATAGCAGCGTCAACAGTAGTAGACGCATTAACCCAACTTTGAGCGTCATCCGTTCCGGTTGCACCGCTATCCACATAATAGACCTCGCCAGTGGAAAGACCTACGCGGCCCAACTCCTGAATGATTTGGTCAAGGTCGGTATGTGCTAAATCAAGCGACGCCTTTACATTGTCATTCTGCTCGCTAGCACCAACCGGCCCGGTAAATGCACCGAGCTTGGTCGTCTCATTGCTGTGTATCTTAACCGCAAGAGAAGAAGCGCAAAGCAATAAAACTAAACAAATTATAAATAAACGTTTCATGTTTGTCTCCTTTCTATTCTATGGTTAAGAAAATTAACAAGGATTCGCCGTCTTCGCCGGAACCTCTCATAGCGTAACCAATATAAACCATGCCTTCGTCCCCTGTTGCATCGTCCGGGATACCGAGTACACCAGCAGCTTGTGAGCCGGCTATGACCAGATCGCCGGTAACAATAGCGTCTGTACCATTGACAACAACACAAGGGCCATGGACCTGTCCCCAGAAGTATTGGCTTACCGCTACTGTCGTATGGCAGATACCGGTACAAATACCAGTTGGGTCGGTCGGGAACGTGATCACGCGAGCGTACGGGTTTTCATGGATAGAGATGTCGGTTCCGTCTACTGTTGCAGTACGAATTCCACCTTCGTCGGCAATCTGAACTACCGGGTTGGTTGTCAGCGTATGCTCCTTAATGACATACATATTGGCTTCGCCTGTACCGTTTTCGACCCACATATACCCGTCAACCCACTCATCTGCCGTAGGTGCGGTCTGAACCAAAAGCGTAATAGACTTGTCGCCAACCGCCGCAACAACAGCGCCACCGGAAACTGTCTGAGGCTCATCTACAAAGTTTGCTATTTCGACTCCCGACTGATTTATAGTGGCCAAAGCCGTTAGTGCAGTTGAAGAATCGCATCTCTGATACCGCCACTTACGGCCATCGCGCGACTCTGCAATAGCGCCAAGCGGGAAAGCCTTCCTGTCGTGTGGAGTCCAAATGTTCACATCAGCATGAAGGCGTTCGGCCTGTATCCGCCATTGTGTTTGGTTCGGCACAGTTACCGAACCAGTGTGATAATTGTCGTAACTCATAAGAGTCTCCTTTTCTAAGCGGGAAACACCCGCAAAAATTAAATTAAGCCTGACATTCGATTTTAATGACTTTATCTTCGTCGAATCTCATGCAACCCATGTTCATGTGGACGTAGACCTTTTGGGCCTGGGAATGTTCAGGCAATCTGTCGATATTGATAGTCAATTCGTCGGCCACGCCGAGAATCATACCGTCCTGTGCCCAACACCAACATTCATAGACTTCTGTTGTACCGTCAGTGGCATTATTGAGCCCTAAAACAATCTTAGGTGTACTTATCCAGTTGATACCCATCCAGTTACCGAGCAACCGGCCCCTGACAAGAGGTTTGCTGTCGTTGTAGTCCACGTTGACATACTCTTCCTGACCAAAGAGTTGTGTTGCCTGTCTCGGTGAAATTGCACACCAGATAGGAATGTCATCGTCAACTTCGTTGTTAGAGAAATACTCAAGCGCAAGCTCAATTTTCTCAGTAGTCATTCCGGTGTCCGATGCCGAACAGTTGCCAACATCGCTATTGTGATGGATAGTTCTGCCAGTGTTTAAGCCGGTGTACTCAGTGTTTCCACCCTGGCTTGCCCATGTAATTGACGAACCTGCCCGGCGCCCGGAAACTGTTGCGGCCTCAAAAGCTGCGATAATAATATCGTCTTTCTTACGATTCACACCGCGCACAAAAGCTGTAACGAACTCACCTGTCATTGAAAGTTTAATCGACAGGTTATCGTCTACGTCAAAGTTTACCGATTGATGATATGGCGTGGTTGTTACCCATCGCCTCTGCGTGGACGGGTCAAGGGTGGGAGTTACCGGGCTTCTGCCGGTTTTCTCCTGAAGCTCGAACTTGTCCATCATATCAAAGGCTTTGTCCTCTGCGGCAATAAGACCGTACTCGGTCCTTACTGTCCCAGCGAACCGCGACTCCTTCTGTTGAGAAGCATGATATAAATCGTCATGGAACTCATCAACGAAGAAGTTCGGAGTGCTGTAACTCATTGTGATACTCATGGAACTTCCTTTCAAAAAAACATTAACATTTACGTTTTTCGGAAAGGTTGTCCTTGCGGGGCTTTCCTAACACTTTACGCCGGTATCTGGCGGTGCTTCTTTAGCACAAGCATCAGGACTCTTACGAGGTTGTCTGAATCTTTGTCGTTACTTCGACATCTGTTTATATAAGTCGGTTTTCCTCTCTACCAATTCTTTATATTTAGCATTTATCTTAAAGTTGACGGGATTGTCTGCCACTATCTTATCCATCTGTTCCCGTACATCTGCAATCCGGGTCTTTAAGTCGCCGGATGTCGAACTGGCCGGACCAGTCAAGCCCTTTAATTGAGTTTCGCTCATGGACTCAGCAATTTTCTCCAGGAACTGCGCCATCAAGGGTGAGTTTTGGGCATTAAGCGACGCCACGGCCTCTTCGCCGCCGTACTTCCTCAGTATAGCATTGGCTCTCAAGACCTTGTTATCGTAATCGCCAAGCCACAACTTCTTGAGTTCTGCCGTGCTTTTCTCCTGCGCTTCTTTTTGCTGTTCAGTGAAAGATATATCAGCAGTGCTGATATCAGAAACAACTGTCTTGTGGTAGAAATCCAAGAGTTTTTGAAATTTAGCAGGCGACAGTTCCAATTCTTTATGAGCAAACTCCCTGATAGCAGTCATTTTGTTTTCGTCCATGTCGCCCAGCACAGTACGAAATTCATCGGAATATTCATACTTATAATCCTCTACCGTTTCAGGGACACCGCCGGCCTTTCGCCATGCCGCCTTAACTTCGTCCGAAGAAGTGTCGGATGGAATCTCTACTAATGTATCCGGGTTCCTGCCGACCTTCTTCCTGACATCCATATAGGAGTTTGCTAAACTTTTTACGTCCTTAAATCTCTTTAGCGTATCAGCATTTTCCTTGAACGATTCGCCGTCAGTCCAGTTATCAGTAAATACACCATCAGAACCGACAAAGCCTTCGCCTTCTTCCCCACCACTGAACACAAGGCCAAGTTCGCATATCTTAGCTAACGTCATTTTCTCACTCATTTTCTTTCTCCTGGATTTCCGCCGCGATCTGTTCACGGTTCTTGGCATGGGTCTGTATGCCCAACGATTTCGCCCTGGCTTTGAGTGCCTGCCATTCATTCACCGGGGCATCTGATGTTTCAGGAGCATCCTGTACTTCCGCATAGTCCCAATCACCGGGTATCGGTTCACGATTACATCGCAATCCTGCCTGTAAAAGTTCCGGCTCACTCATCGGTGTACCCCAATTCATCTTCTCCGCCTCGAACCGACGACGGTACAGTTTGGGCTCACGACCTCTTATCCTCTGGCCCCGTTTGTCTTTCTCGCCAATACCCGTAGGATAGTCGAGCATATAGTCCGCATACGAAGCGGCGGGACGGTTCATCTTGTCCGGTTTATCGGCTGGTGGAATTGCACCGCCGTCCAACTTCTTGCATTTGCCAGAACAATAGTTGTCGTCATACCATTCGACGCTTTCCTTGCGCTCGTTTTCACAAAACCTGCATTTGTTTCTCATTCCTTTTTCTCCTGTTCTAATTGTTTAGTAATCTTATCGACATCTTGTTCCACTACGTTGTGGATAAAGACAGATACCGCCCTCATGCCGGCATTTCTTGCACTCACATAAGGGTCGGGATTGAATGTATCGTTCTTATACCCGGCAAATTCATCTATCCAGTCAAGGACCTTTTGACCTTCTCCGGCAAAAGCACGTTGAAAACACGCCGATCGATGTATCTTTTTCTCTACGGCCACTATTTGTTCCGAACTAAGCTGCATTTATCAAATTCTCCGTTAAGCTACATGTATAAAGTTATGAATATGTATTTTCCCATGACACTTTTTACATAAAGTTGTTCCATTTGATACATCGAACCTAGCTTCCAGATGACTTGCAAAATGAAGAATGTGGTGTGCTTGAAGATTTCCACCTTGTGCATCACCACAACCCACACACTTAAAACTATCTCTTTGGTAAACAGCAAGTCTCCATTCTACATACTTAGTAGAAGTTCTGATTAATTGCGCCTCGCAAGTCTTGTGCTTATCTTTCTTCTTAACGCCCCTTTGTGTTTCAGCCGTACCCCTTGTACGAATATCACACTTTTTCAACCATCTCCCAACAACAAAAGCCGAGCAATGCTGTTCTTTTGCTATAGTCAAAGTACTTTTCTTTTTGTCAACATAATCATTTTGTAATATGACTTGCCACTCCTCTTTTGAGTGTATCATAATACTCTGATTATGTCTTAGTAAGTTGTTAATATTGTTCATACTTCGCATTATACTATGCCGCCTCTATGATTCCGGCTGTCAGACTTCCTTCTTCTGGTTTCGTTCCCGCCGCCTTTGCGGCCTTTGCAAGTTCAGGCACCTGCTCCAAAAGGGCCTGTTGCCGGGCAGCGACTTCCCTTGCCTGTCGGTCGGCCTCAACCTGCTCAATATCTTTCAGCCATGTTGCCGGAACGCCACGGTTCCTCGAAGAGTCCCTGAACGCTATGTCAGTATTAAGGTTATCCAGTACATCAGTTACTTCTATCAGCGGCGCCCATTCCATCGTAAGCTGAGCCAGCCCTTCACTTTCCAACGTTCTGAGAGCTAAAGCCAACCGCCCAAGGTACATAACACTAAATTCCTTCTCGGACAACTCAGGTGGCATTTCAGGCAATTTGTTCTGCTCGCTGAGAATCCCGATTATCCTTTGTATCATTGGATTAAACAGTTCGCTTTGCAATCGCCCGATGATAGGAGTAAGGAACCTCATTGTCTGCTCGACCCGCGCCATAACTTCTGTGGCTGTCATATTCTGCTTGTCAATCAATGGGTCAAACTTATCGAGGAAAAATCCTCTTTGGATACCCTGTTGAACAGTGAGTATTGCCTGTTCCATTGTTTGAAGATTGCCCTTGAACTCCCAATACTCAGGTTTATCGCCACCAGAACGATAATAAATGACCCCACCCGGTTGAGTAGCCAGAGGCCAGATAGAACCGTCATCGGGCAGTAAAGCCGGTGGATCAACTTGTTTCTCCCAACCTTTAATGCGAGTCTTCTGCATCCGGTTCGCCATCTTGATATCGGGCAGTTTTTTCATCATCGGACTGCGACCATATTCTTCCCGCGCGTCTCGGTCAAAACGGTCAACCTGATAAGGCAATTCGGGATAACCGCTCTCCTCGATTATTTTCTTTTCGTCACGTGAAACATAAACAGATGCAAACGGCATATCGGCAGGCCCGTCTTTACCCGGGTCGTAATCTTCTCTTGGAAATACAGCATGAATAAACTTAAACTTCTTTTCCTTTGTGCCGGCACTGGCAAAAGCCTTCTTTATCTTTTCGCCAAGATTCTCTTCCCCGAATTCCTGAACAGCCTGGCGGGCAGTGTATTCGAACCTTCTATATACAGTATCAATTATACCATCTGAATTTGTGGCTATAAAAATATCGCCCATGAAATGATTGATAAAAGTAATAACACTCTTCTTGCCTTTCTCTTCAAACAAACATGCCGTGCCAAAACAACCCAATGCTTTCAGGAACTCGAAGAACGCCTGCCGGAAATTGCTACTGACGAGATATTTGTGTATAATCTTAGTGGTTTTCTCAAGCCACTGTTTAACCTTGTCGTCGCCAGCCAGTTCCGTATCGTCAATTTCGAGAACAAAAGCCCGTCCCTCAGTAGGGAACATGAACGAATACAGACCCGCCGCTAACTGGATATTAGACTCTTCGGCAGTAGTATCAAACAAGTCATCTTCTACTTGACCCCTGGCCTTCTTTCTGATAATCTGATTGTTCTGGGGCATGCCATAGTCAGCACATTCCTGCCACTGCGAATCCCAATTAGAACGATCTGCTTCAAACTTGTCCATTCGCTTGATATATTGTTCAGCTTCTTCCGGCATAATTTATCCAAGCTGTGTATTTAATATGTTGTTTCGTTGAGCCATCATTCTGCCGGCAAGGATATTCTGCTGCCTGCCACGTCCTGCTCTTCTTCGTACCTTCTTTCTGGCCTCATCTTCTTCACGGCCAGGTATTGGCGTAGGAGACGGATCAAGGTCAGGAATCGGGTCGGGTTTTCTTGCGCCGCCTGTCATCTTATTTCCTTTCGAGAACAGGTTCGTGCTTCATTAAATATTCGATCATATTCCACAGTGTCTCTGTGTTTTCTTCGACGCGCCCCAATGTCGTATTACACCTACCGCATAATAAACCACGAATCTTGTCTGTTTTGTGGCAATGGTCTACGGCCAATCTTTTGTTTATCTCTGGCAAGCCACAAATTTTACAATTTCCATCTTGCATTTCAAACATTTGGTCATATTCAGCAAGACTAAGGCCAAACTCAGAACGCAACCTGTGCGCCCTTTTTCTGGGACGATATTTAGCCTTATGTTTATGCCATGAATTTCGGGCAGCAACTCTCCTGTTTTCTATGTTCGCGTCTCTCATTTTCTTTTTACAGTCCCTACAATATGAATCAAGACCGCTTTTCATCTTTAGAGCTTTTGAAAAACAACTAACAGGCAATGATTCTTTGCAATGGGCGCACTGTTTTTTGCCATCTATGATTTTTATTTTTGCCGGCATTTTGCCTCCAGTGTGGACAGTCTGGTCATAATAGAAATAAGTTCTACTGGCGATATACCCGAAGGACCAGCAGGGCCGGTGTCGCCCCTGATGCTTTTCCCGTCATTGCCAGAGACACCGGGCGGTCCCGTAGCGCCGACAAAACCCTGCGGACCCGCCCTGCCGGATAAACCTATCAGGCCAACATTACCCTTTCCACCTGTTTCGCCCTTCGGTCCCTGGTCGCCGCGAAGGCCAGCTACGAAGTTGCCCTTTTTTCCTTGTTGCCCCTGTGGACCGGTTTCACCTGTTGCGCCCGGTTCACCTTTAATGCCCCGGACACCGGAATTGCCCTGCTTGCCTTCAGTGCCAGCCGGTCCTGTTTTGCCATCTTCGCCTTGGCTGCCCTTTGGCCCCTGTAGTCCGGTTTCACCAATGTCGCCTTGTGCCAGAACACTGAGTGGCCCACCCCCTTCACCTGTAAGGAATAATCCGCCCTGCTTCACAACTATCCGTGAAACCAGTTTGCCGGCAATCTCTTCACTTAGAATTTCCGTTGGGGTTTTATCGCTTTTTTGTGTCATTTGATTATCCGTTCTTAGCCCAAATTAAATGTTCTTTCAAATACTCGCCACCGGCAACTACCTGGCTTGTATTACTATCTTTAACTACCACATCATCGCCGTCCTGTATTGTTGTCGAAGTCGCAATATATCTGCCAGAGCCCGCAGGAGATTCCGGCAAACTCGTACCAATCTCCCGCTCGACACTTGCAGGCGAATAAACACCGAAGGTCAAGGTCTTTCCTGTTTTCCATACGAGGTTAATTTTTCCCATTATTATTTGCTACTCGTACAAATCTCGAACTGCAAAAACATGTTTGCGTTCAAAAGATGCAACTATGTCTTCAGTTGGCACACTGATTTCTCTTGTTAAAGATACCAAAGTCTCTTCCCAGGTAACTGCTGTAACACCAGGGTATTTTTCAGTATACTTTTTACCTTTTATCATAAACTCAACTTCTACTCCAAGACTTTTTTTCTGTTCCATTTCTTTTCTCCATTAGATCTTTTTATATTCCACGCCCAAAATACCTGAATTCAATGTACTCGCTATCACCAATATATTACTATGCCCGTGCGCGTTCAGGACATAACCGGCAAATGTATTATTGGCGGGACTCACTTCGTTGCACCTCGTTATCCACTGTTCGTTTGTCGGTGTTATCGTATCAATGAATTTATTCGAACCATACTCCTGAGTACCTACAAGATCAGTAAGTGTCGCAAAGTGCCGGTAATGGTCCGGCTTGGAATCGGACGTAGAGGCAGCATACAACTGAATCACATCACTGGTATTATTTGCCGCATTACTATAGAACCTCAACTCCATCGCCAGCCAGCCCTGCGGTATCTCAATCAATACCTTATTGGCGTCGGCCAGAGCCTTAACCGCAGCGTGAGTGAGCGCAGACGCACCCAGTAAGGCTTGCTGGACGGTTATCGTACCGCCAGACTGCCAGTAATACTGAGCTAAATATTTTTCCTGGAGCTGCTGTCTCACGAAAGTCTTTCAATTAAATCAGCTTTGGTTCCATTGGCTTTCAAACCAGCCTCCTTTGCCATCGCCTGCAATTCTCTGTACGACATGCCATTAAGTTCCTCAAGGTCCAGCAATTCATCCTCTGTTGCATTCATTTCCGCAACTGCTTTTGTTGCCGTCCATGGCGTCGATTTCTTCACACTACGTTTGTTTGTTTTTGTCAATCTTGTCATGTTTTGCTCCTATAATTTATAAGTCATATTTTGCATCGTCGGTCGCTTCTTCCTGTTGCTCTCAGGG
>SDBT01003571.1_pt1 | contig 26808 bp, 23 predicted proteins | sample 2277101 | NCBI WGS metagenome assembly SDBT01 (sample SAMN10404973, study PRJNA504765) | marine sediment metagenome | isolation source: marine sediment core GS10_PC15, 103 cmbsf | place: Arctic Ocean: Southern Knipovich Ridge | collected 2010 | reverse complement strand
TTCGGCAAGGTGGAAGGGCTGTCTTTCAGTGAAATCGGTCAACACTATCCGGAGCTGGTCAAGGCCTGGCCGACCCGGGACCCCTCTTTTTGTTTTCCCGAGGGCGAAAGCATCACTGACCTCGACCGACGGGTTATTGGATTCCTCAGCCGTCTCGATAAACATGTAACCGAGGACACAGTCCTGGTGGTTGCCCACAGCGGCGTACTGCGACTTCTGATCTGCCATCTGCTGAAGATAGATATATGTCACTGGCGGCAGCTCCGTACCGATTTAGCCTCGCTCAGCATTGTGGAGACCCATTCGCACGGCGCCACATTGAATTTACTTAATGATACCTCGCATTTACACTAGGCAAAGGCTCTCGTTCACCTTTTCTCTCACCTTCGACTGTGCTATACTCTTAATGTAAATATGCCTTCCAGTTAAAAATGTTATGGCTGACCCCGAAGAAGCAAAAAAGAGAGTTGAAAAGCTAAGGGCCGAGATAAACCATCACAACTACCGTTATTTTGTGCTCGACAGCCCGGAAATCAACGACGCTGAGTACGACGCATTGATGAGGGAGCTGCAGCAGCTGGAGGAACAGTACCCCCAGTACTTAACTCCCGATTCACCTACCCAGCGCGTAGGCGCCGAACCCCTGGAGGCCTTCGGTATGGTGGAACACCCCGTTCCCCTGCTGTCCCTCGGCAATGCCTTTTCCAGCGATGAACTGCTCGCCTGGCATACCCGTATTTTACGACTGGTTGGCCATACCAGCTTCGACTTTGTCGGCGAGCACAAAATCGATGGCCTGGCGGTTGCCCTGACTTACGTGAATGGCCGGTTCGCCACCGGGGCCACCCGTGGGGACGGCTTACGTGGCGAGGATATAACGCAGAACCTCAGGACCATAAAAAGTATTCCCCTGTCCGTGCCAAAAGACGCCCCGTCGCGATTTGAGGTGCGCGGCGAGGTATACCTGCCCATCGCCGGCTTTCACAAGATAAATCAGGAAAGGGAGGAGGAAGGGCTGCCATTGTTTGCCAATCCCAGAAATGCCGCCGCCGGCTCGGTGCGCCAGCTCGACCCCAGGATTACCGCCAGACGCCCGCTGGACCTTTATATTTACATGCTCGGTTACGCCGAAGGCGGGGCGACACCATCGACTCACTGGGAAACGCTGGAATACCTCAAGTCGCTCGGCCTCAAGGTAAACCCTAACAACCGCCACCTGTCTGATATCAAGCAGGTTGAAGATTACTACCAAACCTGGATGGAGAAACGGGAGAACCTCCAGTATGAGGCCGACGGCATCGTGGTCAAAGTGAACCAGCTTGAACTACAGCAAAGATTAGGAGACGTGGGCCGCGAGCCACGATGGGCAATCGCCTATAAATTTCCTGCGGTACAGGGAACCACCAAGCTAATCGACATTGGTATCAGCGTGGGCCGGACGGGCACCCTAAACCCCTACGCCATCCTGGAGCCGGTGTCGGTCGGTGGGGTGACCATCAAGCAGGCAGCCCTCCACAATGAGGATGACATCAGGCGCAAGGACATCCGCATCGGTGATACCGTAATCGTCCAGCGTGCCGGTGACGTAATTCCTGAGGTTGTTGGGCCGGTCGTCAGCAAGCGCACCGGAGACGAAAAAGAATTCAAACTTCTGGAGACAGTTTTTGATAAAGAGGAGGGGCGCCCGGCGTGTCCTGTCTGCGGGAGCGAGGTGGTCCGACCTGAAGGTGAGGTGATGTACTACTGCTCAAACGCCGCCTGCCCTGCCCAGGCACAGCAGCGAATCGAGCACTTCGCCTCACGCGGGGCGATGGATATTCGGGGCATAGGCGAGAACCTGTCCGCCACCCTTTCCCAAGAAGGACTGGCAACAGACAGCGCCGACCTGTATTATCTCAAGGACAGGAAAGAGCAGCTCCTGGAACTGGAAAAGATGGGCGAGAAAAGCGTGAGCAATATGCTCGACGCCATCGAGAAGAGCAAGGACAGACCGCTGGCCAGGGTTATTCTGGCCCTCGGCATACGCCATATCGGCGGGGAAACCGCCGAACTTCTGGCCAGGGAATTCCACAGCATTGACGCGCTGGCCAAAGCTTCCCGGGAAAGGCTTGTGTCCATTGAGACCATCGGAGCGAAGATTGCCGACAGCATCATCGCCTTTTTCCGCCAGGAAACTAACCGTGATATCATTAAGCGATTGCGAGAAGCCGGCGTCAAGCTTGAGGAAAAGCCAATCAAAGCTGAGGAATTGCCCCTCTCAGGCATGGAGTTTGTCCTGACCGGCACTCTTGAGTCACTTTCCCGTAAGGAAGCCGAGGAACGAATCAAAACCCTCGGCGGTGCCACGGGCAGTAGCGTGACCAGAAAAACCACCTGTCTAGTGGTCGGCGCCGACCCCGGTTCCAAACTGGACAAAGCCCGGAGTCTGGGCACCAAGATAATGAACGAAGCGGAGTTTCGGCAATTATTAAGCCAGAAAGCCTGATATGAAATTAATCGTTGGCCTGGGTAATCCGGGAGTGGTCTACTCCCACAATCGACACAATATCGGCTTCATGTGCCTGAACCGATTGGCCAGAAAGCACGGAATACGCTTTGCCCGCAAAAAGGGCCAGGCAAGGGTCGGTGAGGGTGAAGTTGCCGGCATAGAGGTGGTACTGGCCAGGCCGCAGACCATGATGAACCTGAGCGGTAATTCGGTAGGTCGGCTGGTGAAAAGGCTCAAAATAAGTCTCGAAGATTTAATTCTCATCCATGACGACCTTGACCTGCCGCTGGGCAAAATCCGCATCCGTCAGGGCGGGCGGTCAGGCGGACATAAGGGCATCGAGTCAATTATAGAGTGCCTGGGAAACGTCGATTTTATTCGCATTAGAGTGGGTATCGGTCGGCCTGATTTGATGGTTGGTGCCGCCATAGAGAAAGACGCCGAGGTCATCGACCACGTGCTCAGCGATTTCGATTCCAGCGAGAATAAAATCGTCGCTGAGGTCATAAACAAAGTCGATGAGGCTATATTTTGCCTCCTCAGCGATGGCCTGACCGCAGCGATGAATAAATACAACTAAAAGCTGCTTTTATATCATAGCCCTCTTTGCTATAGACCAGGCCAAATGATATAATTATGTAATTGTACCCCCAGACATGAGAGAGCAGAAGCGGTTTATCGCCGTCATCGGTGGCAGTGACCTTACGCCAGAGGAAGCCAGGCTGGCGGAAGAGGTGGGGCGGGAACTGGCCAGAAAAGGGGCCGTACTCGTCTGCGGGGGGCTGGGCGGCATCATGGAAGCCGCCTGCAAAGGAGCCAGCGCTGAGAACGGGCTGACCATCGGCATTCTCCCCGGAGGCAGTCGCCAGACGGCTAACCCGTACGTGCAGGTTCCGATCGTGACCAATCTAGGTGAAGCGAGGAACGTGATAGTGGTGAAAAGCGCTGAAGCAGTGATAGCCATCGGCGGCGGCTATGGTACCCTGTCCGAAATCGGCCATGCGCTGCGCAATGGCATTCCGGTCGTCGGCCTGAATACCTGGTCGCTGTCGCGAAACGGCCAAGCAGATAACTCGATTATACTCGCCCAGAATCCGGCTGATGCGGTAAATAAAGCGCTTAAAACGATAAATAGCTGACCTTAAGGAAAGAGCATGTCAGAAACAACAACCGTCGAACAGGTTAAAGGTAGAGAAATCCTTGATTCGAGGGGCAATCCGACGGTAGAAGTAGAAGTAACGCTTTCAGATGGAACAATTGGTCAAGCATCCGTTCCCTCAGGGGCCAGTACCGGCACCTACGAAGCGGTGGAACTCCGCGATGGGGATAATAAAAGGTACGGTGGTAAGGGTGTCCTCCAGGCGGTAAATCATACCAATGCACGCATCGCCACTGGCATTAAAGGAATGGCCGCCACCGACCAGGAAGCCATTGACCGTAAACTGATAAAGCTTGATGGCACCGATAGTAAATCACGACTGGGAGCCAATGCCATTCTGGGGACATCGCTGGCGGTGGCCCACGCCGCGGCAAACTCCCTGGACTTGCCGCTTTATCGCTATCTTGGCCAAGTCAACGGGTATACCCTGCCGGTACCATTGATGAATATTTTGAACGGTGGCAAACATGCCACCAATTCTACGGATTTCCAGGAATTCATGGTGGTGCCCGCCGGCGCCTCCAGTTTCAGTCAGTCCCTGCAAATGGGCACTGAAATCTATCATTCGCTGCAAAAAGTCCTGAAGGATAGAGGGCTCAGCACCAACGTCGGCGATGAAGGAGGCTTTGCCCCTCCCCTTCCCTCCAACAAAGATGCCATCGAGGCGGTGCTGGCTGCAATTGAGAAAGCAGGCTACCAGCCCGGTCGAGACTGCTTTATTGCCCTTGACCCGGCCGCCAGTGAATTTTACCAGGATGGCAGGTATGTGCTGGAGCGCGAAGGCACCAGGCTCAGTTCAACCGAGATGGTAGAATTTTATGTCAGATGGATATCAGCCTATCCGATTATCAGCATCGAAGACGGCATGGCTGAGGACGACTGGGACGGCTGGAAACTTATTACCGTAAAACTGGGTAACAAAGTACAGCTGGTCGGCGATGACCTCTACACTACCAATGTCAGCCGGTTGAAACGAGGCATTGATATTAAGGCTTCCAATTCCATCCTCATTAAACTCAATCAGATCGGTACCCTTACGGAAACAATCGCTGCCATCAGGGTGGCACAGGATGCGGGATGGACGGCGGTCGTCAGTCACCGCTCCGGCGAGACCGAAGACACGACTATCTCGGACCTGGCAGTTGGCCTCAATGCGGGTCAAATCAAGGCCGGTGCTCCCTGTCGCTCCGAACGCACCGCCAAATACAATCGCCTCCTCCGTATAGAAGATGAACTGGGGCAGGCGGCACGATTTGCTGGAACAGGGGCCTTCGCCAGCGTAAGGCCACATCAATAATATTATCTGTTAAATCACAAATGACGTGGGGGGGGGAATGAAGATGACAACCAGAATCGGAATCAACGGTTTCGGTCGCATTGGCCGACTTACTTTTCGCACCATCAACCAGTACCATAAAGGCGAACTGGAAGTAGTGGCCATTAACGACCTTACCGATACCGCAACCAACGCCCACCTGCTGAAATGGGACAGCACCTACGGCCGCTTTCCAGGAACAGTAGAGGCCAGTGATGACGCCATCATTGTTGACGGCAATAAGGTGAAGGTCATATCGGAAAGAGACCCTGCCAGCATACCCTGGCGCGACTACGGCGTAGACATCGTCATCGAGTCAACCGGCCTCTTCACCGACGCCACCAAGGCTTCCGCTCACCTCAACGGCGGTGCCAAAAAGGTGATTATATCCGCCCCGGCCAAGAATGAGGATTTCACCATCGTCCTCGGTGTCAACGAGGAGAAATATGACCCGGCGAAGCATAACGTTATCTCCAACGCCTCCTGCACCACCAACGGCATCGCCCCGGTGGTCAAGGTGCTCCACGATAACTTCGGTTTGGATAAGGGACTGATGACCACCATCCATGCTTACACCAATGACCAGAAAATCCAGGACATGGTGCACAAGGACCTGCGCCGGGCGCGTGCTGCCGCCATGAACCTTATCCCCACCACCACCGGCGCCGCTTATGCTGTTACTATAGTCATGCCTGAACTTAAAAGCAGGCTGCACGGCATGGCTTTCCGGGTTCCGGTGGTAACCGTCTCTATCGTCGACTTCGTCGCCGATTTGAAGCAGGAGGTAACCGTCGAGCAGGTCAACCAGGCATTCAAAGCTGCCGCCGAAGGACCTCTGACCGGCATCATGGAATACTGCGAGGAGCCCCTGGTCAGCATGGACTTCAAGGGCAACCCGGCCAGCAGCATTGTCGATGCTTTGAGCACCATGGTCATTGGCGGCAATATGGTCAAGGTCCTTGCCTGGTACGACAACGAGTGGGGTTATAGCTGCCGCCTGGCCGACCTCGCCGCCTTCGTGGCGAGTAAGGGGCTGTAACAAAACGAGCAAAAGATGTTATAATATACCAGTTGCCTATATTAGTAAAAGGAATGAATTGCTATCGTCTCTTCAAACAGACAGGGGGATTACTTTTGAGGGAGGGACTTTTTTCTACTCTATCCATGTGCCAATTTCTCACCCAATCTGCTTCAACCGTGTATTTGAAAGCCTATTATTGACATTACACAGAAATAGTGCCTAAAATAACACAAATTAAAAAAATAAGGTAAACAATGAAATTAATTGTAGTTGGTTTTGGGCAGTGTGGCGGTCGTATTGCTGATGAATTTGCCCGATTAAACCGTAAGGCGCACGTCCAACGTGGTATTGATATCGTCGCCAACGCCTATGCCGTTAATACCGATGTTGCCGACCTCAGCGGCCTGACCGGCATCAGGCCGGATTACCAGCACCGTATCCTTATCGGTGGTCGGAAGACCGGCGGACACGGTGTCGGCAAGATTAACGAGCTTGGTGCCGAGATTGCCAAAGAAGATGGCGATAAGATAATTGAAACGATAAGAACCAGCAAACGCTTCGTCGAAGCAGATGCCTTTCTGCTGATAGCCGGTGCCGCCGGGGGTACTGGTTCCGGCGCGCTTCCCGTTATCACTCAACTTATCAAGGAGCGCTATGTGGATAAGCCGGTATATAATCTCGTAATCCTGCCCTTCGAACATGAAGAGGCTACCGAGGAAAGAACCATATACAATGCCGCCACGTGTCTGAAATCTGCCTATCTGGTCGCCGACGCCATCTTCCTGGTTGATAACCAGAGATACGTGATGAAAGATGCCTCAATCAGGAGTAATTTGTCCAAAATCAATTCCCTCATTACCACACCATTTTACAACCTGCTTTGCGCCGGTGAAGAAAAAAAGCACCAGTATATCGGGGCGAAGATACTTGATGCCGGCGACATTATACAGACACTGACCGGATGGACCGCGATTGGTTATGGACGTTCTGAAATTTCACTGGCCAAGAAAATCCTGACCCGGACACGCGATTTTAGAAACAAGGCCGCGGAAGCGCAGAAGGGAACCCAGGCCATGGACGAAGCTATCAGCGGTCTCTCACTCAAGGTCAACCCCATAGATTCTAAGAGAGCACTTTATCTGGTTTCCGCCCCACCCAAGGAGATGAGCGTCGACCTCATCAAGGAACTCGGTACCTACCTCAAGAGCCTTGCCCCCGAGGCGGTCATCAGAAGCGGTGATTATCCAAGGGAAAAAGGAATGCTTGATGTTACCGTCATCCTATCGGAGCTCAGTGACGTGGAAAAGGTGAGGAGCTACTTCACCAAGACAATCAGCCTCATTACCGCACTGAAGAAGAGACAGGAAGGAATCGAAGACAAGTACCGGGGAATAGAGATCACCCTCAAAGATATCCCGTCTCTAATCTAACTACCAAATTATCAATCACGCACAAGGGCATCAGTCCAGTCAGGAAATACTCCGCCTGCTATATCATCTCACCTATCTTGACAGCTTGGCGTATATATTCCAGGCCTGATCCACGGTTTCTTCACGGAGCTGCCAGGCTCCAGCAAGCGCCTCTTCCCTCTTGCTCTTGGCTGCCTCTACCTGTTCCTCACATTCCTTCTCCGTTTGATCTTTTGCCTTTTTAAACGCTCTCTCTGCCTGGGAGACAGCATCATCACGTGCTTTAAGTGCGGCGGCCATATTCTCATCGCGCGCTCCCATCGCATCTTTAATCGCCTCATCATAGGCATTCTTCGCTTGCTGCTCGGCACGCTTGTAGGCTTTGGCAATTTGTTGCTCATTGGCCCGATAGGCATTGGCCACCTGTCGCTGCGCTTCCATAAAAGCAGCGTAGGCTCTTTCCGCCTGTCCCAATACCTCTTCAAGTGGTTTGGCCGGCTGTCCTTCAATTTCGGCGCTGGGTTGCTCAACTTCTTCGAGAACGGCTTCGCCCGTTTCCTCAACTACCTCTTCGGTTTCCTCACTAGCCTTCGTCGTTTGTTCCCTTGGATTCGCCATCGAGTACCTCCTGCTTTAATATTACCGATACACTTGTATGTGATTGTTTTCTCAGTTGACTTATTTACCGGTCCCTTCATCCCCCACGATATTATCTTCACCGTCCGATTCGTCTTTCTTCGTCTCATACATTCGCGCCAGAAAGTCCAAACGCGCTTCTATCTTTTCCTTCCCTTTGCCTCGTACCGTTTTTGATTTTCCCTTCACATTGGATTCTTTGGCTCTGCCAATAGCCTTGGCAAAGGCCTTGAGCGTTACCTCAGCTGCCTCCTCATCAATTTCTCCAGCTACCTCAGCAACCTCCTCTTCTTCACGAGGTTCCTCCACCTCCCCGATCGCCTTTTCAAAAGCCTTGAGCGATGCTTCCGCGGCGTCTGTTGCTTCCTTACCGGCTGCCTCAGCGCGGATTATGGTCTGCTCAAAGGCTCTTATCGCCGTTTCCGCTGCCTCTCTGGCAACCCGTGTTGTCTCGTCGGTTGCCTCCCTGGCCGCACGTACCGTAGCCTCAGCAGCCTCTTTGGCTGCCTTCGCTGACTCTTCAGTTGTCTCCTTTGTCTCCTGACTTATGGTCTCTGCCCGACTTATCGCTTCCTCAAAGGCTTTCACCGACGTTTCGGTCGCCTCTCTTGCGGCTCTGGTAGCCAATCTAGTAGCTTCTTTAACTGCTTTGATCGATTCATCAGCCGTATCTTTGGTTTCCTTGCCGATTGCCTCTGCTCGGCTTATCGCCTCCTGAGAGGCCGTGGTCGCCGCCTCCGCCGCCTCTTTGGCAATACGCAGTGCTTCCTCAATTGCTTCCTGAGCTGCCTGCGCCGCCGCTTCGTTGGTTTCCCTGGCCTCTCTTCCGATTTCTTCCGCCCGGCTTATCGCCTCTTGAGAGGTGGTGGTTGATGCCTCAGCAGCTTCCTGGGCAACTTTAATCGCTGTCTCTGCGGCTCCCTGGGTTGCTTTGGCCGAAGCTTCAGCAGTCTCTTTCGCCTCTTGATTAATTTGTTCTATCTGTCTCATCGCCTCATCCGAGGCGGTGATTGATTTCTCAGCTCTTTCCTGTGTGGTCCTGACCGCTTCTTCAGCCTTCTCCAGTGTCTGGCGACTCATCACCTCCACGTGGTCAATCGCCTCCTCAAAAGCCCTGACCAGCTCCTCATGCGCGGTTTTTATCTCATTTCTAATGTCTTCCGCCCGGGTGGTCGCTTTCTGGGATTCTCGGGACGATGTTTCCGCCGCTTCCCTGGAAGCAGCAATTGCAGCGTCAACAGCCTCTTTGGTAGCTATAGTGGCCGCATCTATTGCTGTCCTGTTTTCCTTGCTTACTGCCTCGGCCCTGCCTATCGCTCCCTGTGAAGCCCTGGCGGAATTATCTGCCGCCAATCTCATTTCTTTGCTTATTGTCTCAGCACGGATAATGGCTTCCTGTGAGGTTCTCAGTGATGTTTCGGCAAGTCCTTTGGCCTCGGTACTTGTTTTTTCTGCCCTGAGTGCTACTACCTGAGTCGCCTTTGATGCTGCCTCAGCTGTTTCCTTTGTCGTCCGACTGATTCTATCCGCCTTGGCGACGGCTTCTCTGGCTTCCTTTATCGATGCCTCAGCCGCTTCTTTGGCTTCACGGCTGATTTTCTCTGCCTTGCTGGAAGCTTCTTTGGCTACCCGGATGGATTCTTCGGTGGCTTCTTTGGCGGTCCGACCAGCTTCTTCAGCTCTCTCAAGTTCCTCTTTAGCTATCCTGGCTGCAGACAAAGCAACTTCTTTAGCTTCGCTGCCTATCTCACTGACCCTATTCAGCCCTTCCTCTGAGGAAACATATGCCGCCTCCGCCGCTTCCATGGCCTCCTTGCTTATCTCTTCAGCACGGTTGATTGCTTCCTGAAAACGTTTTGTAATCGCCTTGGCTGCTTCCTTCGGAGTGCGGGCAGTTTCCTCGGTTCGTTTTATCGCCTCTTCGGCAGCTCTAATGGCCGCCGAGGCGCCTTCTCTAACTTCCCGGTTTACCTCTTCCGCACGCTGTATCGCCTCTTCAGCCGACCTAGCGGCTGCCTCAGCGGCCTCTTTCGCCTCCCGGCTGATTTGCTCCGCCTGCTTTATCGCCCTCTGGGCAGCCTGAGTAGTCGCCTCTGCTGCCCCTCTGGCCGCATGGCTTAGCTGTTCAGCCCGGGCAACTGCCCTCTCAAGGTCACTAGTATCGTGCCCGGCATCATCCATTACTTCGCGCGATGGTGCTTCTCTCGCCATTAACCCCACACCAAATTGTTTTACACAATTCTAATACAGGTATTATAGTTTTTCAATGTTTTTTATGGAAAAGAGGGCTTCCTGAGCAAAAAATGACCCGTTGACAAGCTCAGTGCCAGTTTCATCTTATGCGCCCGCTATTACTTTATTACCAAGTACCTTATTACCAGGAATATCGGCGGCAGTTTAAGGTAAAGAGATTGACATTATACTATAAGTGTGCTTACAATAACTAAACTCTATTATTATTTTTAGAGGTGGGCTATGAAACTAGTAGTTGTAGGTTTCGGACAGTGCGGTGGTCGAATAGCGGATGAGTTCGCCCGACTGAACAAGAAGGCAAAAGGCTCGCGTGGCATTGAGATAATTACCGGTTGCTATGCGGTCAATGCCGATGCCGCTGACCTGAGTGGGCTCACAACCATCAGAAAGGACTACCAACATAGAATCCTCGTCGGCAGCCGTAAGACCGGTGGCCATGGCGTGGGTAAAATAAATGAACTCGGCGCTGAAATCGCCAGAGAGGACGGCGACAAGGTAATCGATGCGATAAGGACCACGAAGCGGTTCTTTGAAACAGACGCATTCCTGTTTATTGCCAGCGCTGCCGGTGGCACCGGTTCGGGGGCAATCTCGGTGATGACGCAGCAGGTTAAAGAACGCTATGCTGACAAGCCGATTTACAATCTCATTATTCTTCCCTTTGAGCATGAAGAAACCACCGAGGACAGAACCATATATAATACCGCCACCTGTTTGAAATCGTCATACTCCGTGGCTGATGCTGTATTTCTGGTGGATAACCAGAGATTTGTCCGCAAGGATTCTTCAATCAAAAGTAATATTTCAAAGATAAATTCCATGATTGCGGAGCCGTTCTACAACATGCTGTGTGCCGGGGAAGAAACAAAAGCCAAGTACATTGCCTCGAAGGTGCTTGATGCCGGCGATATCATCCAGACGCTGGTTGGCTGGACAGTAATCGGATACGGTAAGTCAGATATTCCCTTAATCAGGTTCCGCCGTGAATCAAGGCGCGATTTCAGAGCTAAAGGCGATGAGACTCTTAAGGGCATCCAGGCTATGGACGAGGCTATAAGTGAGCTGTCGTTGAAATGTAATCCCGTGGATGCAAAGCGAGCCCTGTACCTCATCTCGGCACCAAGTAAAGAGATGAACATGGATATGGTTAAAGCTCTCGGGGATTACATGAGGGATATTGCGCCGGAAGCTTTGATCAGAAACGGCGATTATCCACGCGAGAGAGGCGTGCTTGATGTTACCGTCATCCTGTCTGAGCTAAGTGATTTAGAAAAGGTGAGGACTTACTATACTCAGTCTACGCGGCTTATCCCTGAGTTCAAGAGGCGGCAGGAAGAAACCGAGGTCAAACTGAGAGCCATTGAGGATGCCTCCAAAGATATACCCACCCTGCTCTCCTGAAACAATTTAGACCGACAAGCCAGCTTTACGGAAGAAGAATCGAAATTTATCTGAGTGAAGCTGGTTTTTATTTTTAACTGCCTAGAACGCCAGCATAATGCTGAATTACTGGTGTTTAATGTTCAGAACCTGACTTCATAGCGGACGGCGACCGCCTAGAAACACCGCCACAGATAGGTTATAATAAGTAAAATGGCTTCCCAGGTCTTTTACCGTCGGTGGCGTCCGCAGACCCTGGCCGAAGTGGTCGGCCAGGAACAAGTAACCAAGACGCTGCAAAATGCCCTGATTAGCGGCCACGTATCTCATGCCTACCTTTTCTGCGGTCCACGCGGTACCGGTAAGACCAGTACGGGACGCATTCTCGCCAAGGCAGTCAATTGTCTCACCAATGAAGGCAAAGGCGAACCCTGCAATTCCTGTGAGATGTGTGGGGCAATCACCGAAGGCAGAGCCTTAGATGTCATCGAAATCGACGCCGCCAGCAATACCGGCGTGGACAACATCCGTGACCTCCGGGAAAGGGTCAATTACGCGCCAAACGAAGCGCGCTACAAGGTCTATATCATTGATGAAGTACACATGCTGAGTACCAGTGCGTCCAATGCGCTGCTCAAAACCCTTGAAGAACCGCCGCCGCACGTCATCTTTGTCCTGGCCACCACAGAGATACACAAGGTCCTCCCTACCGTCATGTCACGTTGCCAGCGCTTTGATTTTCGACGCATTTCCCAGGCCGATGTGGTAACCAAACTGACCCAAATCGGCAAGAAAGAGGCCATCGGAATCGAGCCAGAGGCACTGAAGCTCATCGCCAGGGCCGCCACCGGCAGCCTGCGAGACGCTGAAAATCTTCTGGAACAGCTAACGACCTACTACGGTAATAAAGTCACCCTGACGCAAGCCCAGACAATCCTGGGCATCACCGGCGACTGGCGAGCCAAAGAGATGGTGAGGCACATCGTCAACAACGATGTTGCCGCCGGCGTATCGACCATAAACAGCGTCAACAGTGATGGCCTTGACCTGCGCCAGTTCAATCGGGAGCTGGTGGCATACCTCAGGGCGCTGCTCCTGGTGAAAACCGGCTCTGACGATTCGATAGACCTGCCCGCCGAGGACATTGAAGAATTGAAGGAACTGGCCGGCAAGGCTTCATTATCTCAGATATTAAAGGCGGTAAAGCTCTTCGGGCAGCTTGACCTCGGCCTCGATAATTACTCCACGCTGCCGCTGGAGCTTGCGCTGGTGGACGCAATCCTGCCTTCCGCTAAAGAACCACCGATAGCTAAGGCAGAACCTGAAGCACGCCAGCCGGTGAAACCGGCGGTCACAGAAACACCACCACCCTCACCAGAAAAACCAGCCGCCAGAGAAGAACGCCCCCACAAAACAGCGGTAGAGCAGAAACTTGAGCCAGAGCCAGAACCGGCGCCTGCGATAGAATCAACCCCGGCGCCAGAACCGGAAGAGGAAAAAGGTGAACCGGAACCAGCGCCTGCGCCGGCCGCGACCGAAGCTGCCGCGCCAATCCCCACAGGAACCGTCGGTGAGGAGATTGAAAACCTGCGACTGAACTGGCTGAAGTTCATCCGGGATGCCCCATCCAGCATGAGCCGAACCCCCGCCGCCGCCTTGCTCAGAAGTGCCAAACCGAAAGCCATTGAAAACAATACCGTTATCCTGTCGTTCAAGTTCCCGCTGCATAAGGAAAATATGGAGAAGACGGACAATCAGCAGATAGCGGAGCAGATAATCAGCAACTTCCTGGGTCGTGCCTGCCGCGTTCGCTGCGTCTACGAGCCAGAGGCAAACCACCTTATCGAAGAAGCCCTGAAAATAGGTGCCCAGATAATTGAATCGGAGGAGAAATGAACAAGTTCATGTTCCAGCAGGCCCAGAAACTCCAGGCAAAACTGGCCCAGGCTCAGGAGGAATTGAGCAGCCTGACCGTCGAGGGCAGTTCTGGGGGTGGTGCCATCAAAGTCACCATGAGCGGGCAGCAGAAAATACAGTCGGTCGAGATATCACCAGAGGTGGTCAATCCTGAAGACGTTGAGCTTCTGCAAGACCTGGTACTGACCGCGGTCAGTGAAGCCCTGGCCAAGTCCCAGGAATTGGCCGCCAAGCACCTCGGAGGGCTCACCGGCGATCTCAAAATTCCCGGTTTAACCTGAGCAGTTGAAGGAGATACAGCCTTGGAGCAGAACGTTCTTCCCCACGCTGATGTAATCGATAACCTCATTCAGGAGTTCAATAAACTGCCCGGCATCGGGCCGAAGAGTGCCCAGCGCATCGTCTTCTACCTGCTGCGTGCCAGTGATGAGCAGAGCAAGCTCCTCGCCGAAGCGATGCTTTCCCTGAAACGCAAAATAACCCTCTGCTCGACCTGTTTTAACGTAACCGAGTCTGACCCCTGCTCCCTCTGCCGTAACGACAAACGTGACCCCAGCCAGATATGTATTGTTGAGCAGCCTCAGGACATTCTGTCTATAGAACACACGGGTATTTATCACGGAATGTATCATGTTTTACACGGTGCTATTTCCCCCACCGAAGGCATCGGCACGGAAGATATCAGGGTAAGAGAACTGATGAGCCGGTTTAAAGACGGTGCGGTGAAGGAAATTATCCTGGCCACCAATCCCAACCTTGAGGGAGAGCAGACCGCCATGTACCTCAGCCACCTGATAACGCCGCTGGGTATCAGGGTTACCCGCCTTGCGCGCGGGCTGCCTTTCGGCACCGAACTTGAATACGCCGATGACGTAACGCTCACCCGTGCCATCGAGGGCAGGCAGGAATTTTAGCGGAAAGGCTGCCGTACTGATACAGTTTGAATAATAATTATCTTGGCTAAACTTCCCCGCGCTTTCAAGAACCGGAACTGGCCAAAAAGTTTTTCATTAATAAATCATGGATAAGAAAACATATTGGGATAAGCGGTTTAAGGACGAGGGCTATGTGTGGGGCACGTCACCGAGCCAGACCGCCGCGCATGCAGTGAAGATATTCCGCAGTAATGGAGTACAGAAGATTCTAGTTCCCGGTTCTGGATACGGACGAAATACCAAACTTTTTTCGGAATCCGGCTTTGATGTCACCGGCATTGAAATATCAGAGGTCGCCTCTGAAATGGCCAGGGAATACGACCCGCAGACCAGGACTCACAACGGCTCCGTCCTGGACATGTCCTTGGCTCCTGAGCAATACGATGCCATATACTGCTATAATGTCCTGCATCTTTTCCGTGAAAAAGAGAGGTTCTTGTGCTTGAAGGAATGTGCTGACAAAGTAAAGGATAACGGCCTGCTGTTCTTCGTTGTTTTCTCGGAAAAGGAGTCGAGCTTTGGCACGGGCCCGGAAGTGGAAAAAAACACCTTTGAAAGTCGACCGGGTAGGCCGGTGCACTATTTTGCCGAAGCCGAACTGCGCGATTATTTTAAAGATTTTCGAATAATTGAGTCAGGAATCGCCGAAGATATGGAGAACCACGGCGAAGGTCCACACACTCACGCCCTTCTATATATTCTGGCACGGAAACCAGGGTAGAGTTTTGGCATGTCAAAATCGCGTACCTATCAGACAGAAGCCATCATCATCAAAAAGACCAAGCTGAGGGAGGCCGATGTCATTTTCACCCTCTACACGCCGCACCTCGGCAAGATTCAGGCTTTTGCCAAAAGCGTCCGCAAAACAAAAAGCAAGATGGCCGGACACCTGGAACTCCTTACCTACAGCCAGGTTTCGCTGGCCCGAGGGCGCAATCTGGATACCATCATCGGCAGCCAGGCCATCAACAGCTTCGTGCCCTTGAAAAGCGACCTCTGGCTCATCTCCTGCGGGCTCTACGCTATTGAACTGGTCAACCAGTTTACCGCCGACAGCGTTGAAAACTTAGCCCTGTTCCAGCTGCTGCGGGCAACAATGGAGCAGCTATGCCGGACAAGCAACCGAGACCTGACATTGCGCTATTTTGAGCTGCATCTCCTCGATGAAGTCGGCTACCGACCACAGCTTCAGCAGTGCGTTTCCTGCGAGAAACCGCTGGAACCGGTGGTCAACGCTTTCAGCCCCAGTTCCGGCGGCATGCTGTGCCCGGACTGTGCCGTAAACCATCCGTCGAGTCACCCGCTTTCCGTCAATGCGCAGAAGGTATTGCGCCTTCTTCAGGACAGCGACTACAGCGCAGTCGACCGCCTGAAAATAGATGCCGGGCTTTTACGGGAACTGGAGAGGGTAATCGGCAATTACCTCAGATACCTCCTGGAACGTGATATTAAGTCGGCCGCCTGGCTGGATACACTGCGGGAGCAGACAAAGTAACGATTCTCTTTAAGTACCTGTTTTACGTCGCAATACGAAGCTTTATGCAATTCCAAATTACTGCATGGCAGAGTAAGACGTTGGCCGCATAATCGTGCTGGTAACTTTTTGGACTATCGGCCCATTTTTATGGGTTTCCTCCACCACCTTGAGCCATTCGGGATCGCTTGTAAAAGCATCCCACTTTTCCTGGCGTTCTTTGAGGTCCTCCCAGGCAAGTATATAAGTCAGTATGTTGCTTGGACCGATTACGTTCTCCCAAAAACCTACCTGGCGAATACCTATCCTCTCCCAGATTCTTGTAGTATGCTTGGCAAATCGGTCATTGATGTCCTTCATCCTGAGCGGAACAATCTCGTAGACCCTCAGTTCATAAAGCATTTCCTGAACCTCCTTGTTTTCCTCTTTTTTAAAGATTTTTGGTCGTGCGTCGTCAAAGTGCAACATAAAGAATTACAGGAACTTTACTAGGCTGAATCCGCCCTGTCAAGCTGACGCTATAAGAAGTAAGATGGGCCTGGGATTTTTCATGACCAATCTCTATTTTAGGGTTACTACTGGCTGTGCTATACTGTGATGGAAAATGGATACACACTCGTTTGATTGTGAACCGACCATCTTACAGGTGCAGAAATGGCGACCAGACTGAACCGCATAACACAGCAGCGCCGCGAGAAGCTGGAACGGCTTCGCGGACAGGGTATCAACCCGTACCCGCACCGCTACCAGTGCAGCCATACCACCCAGAAAGCTATCGCGCTGCTCGAGCAGCACGAGGCGGGGCAGGCTGAAGAGAAGCAGGTCAGCATTGCCGGGCGGATTATGGCCATCAGGCGGATGGGAAAAAGCGCGTTTGCGGATATCCGCGATGGCTCAGGAAAGATACAGCTGCTTTTTCAGGATATAGATAAACTTTCCAGAGAGCAGGGCCAGCTTTTCCAGGAACTGGATATCGGTGATTTTATCGGCGTGGAAGGACAGGTGCTCCGCACCAGGACCGGTGAGCCGACCATTGGCGTGAAGCAGTTCACCCTGCTCGCCAAGTCGCTGCAGCCGCTGCCGGAAAAATGGCATGGCCTCAGCGATGTTGACACGAGATATCGGCAGCGCTACCTTGACCTCATCAGCAACCCGGAGACCAAGATAACTTTCAAGACCCGCAGCCAGGTCATCAATGCCATACGGCAGTATCTCAACGAGCACGACTTCATCGAAGTGGAAACGCCGGTGCTGCAGCCATCGCCCGGGGGAGCATTGGCCAGGCCCTTCGTTACCTATCACCACGCCCTCGACCAGGACTTCTACCTGCGCATCGCGCCGGAACTCCACCTCAAACGACTCATCGTCGGGGGACTGGACCGCGTCTACGAGCTGGGTCGCATCTTTCGCAATGAAGGCGTCTCCACCAAGCACAACCCCGAGTTCACCATGATGGAAAGCTACCAGGCCTACGCCGATTACAACGACGTTATGGATATGCTCGAGGAAATGGTGGCCTGGGTCAGCAAAAAGGTAATGGGCACCACCAAGATTAAGTACGGCGATTATGCTATAAACTTCAAGCCGCCCTGGCCGCGCCTCACCCTGCGCGAAGCCGTTGAGCAGTACAGCGGCATCGACTTCGTCACGTACCCCACCGCCGACGGCCTGAGGGATCGGATGAAGGACAAAATGAAAGCCCTCGGGCTTAAGATTGACCCGGAGAAGAACTGGGCCAAGCTGGTGGACGAACTTATCTCCACCTTTGTCGAGCCGAGCCTTATCCAGCCCACCTTCCTCAAGGATTACCCGGTATCGATGTCGCCGCTGGCCAAGACCAAGCCCGGGGAGGACCGTGTGGCGGAGCGTTTTGAAGCATTTGCTGGCGGCATGGAAATCGCCAACGCCTTTTCCGAACTCAATGACCCGCAGGAGCAGCGGCAGCGCTTTGTCCAGCAGAAGAAGGAGCGCCACGAGAAAGACGAGGAAAGCTGGACCATTGACGAGGACTACCTGCTGGCCCTGGAATACGGTATGCCCCCGACCGGTGGCCTGGGTGTGGGCATCGACCGCCTGGTGATGCTGCTCACAAACCAGCAGTCAATCAGAGAGGTTATCCTGTTCCCACAGCTTCGAGAGAAACCGTAGGAGGTCGAAAAATGAAAATCAAGAGATTTCTAATCCAATTTGTAACCATTTTTGCTCTGTCCTTCGTAACTAATACAATTGTGGTTTATCTTTGGAACCTTCTACGGCATGGAGAAGGGGCGTTCGATTGGGGATTATCGCTCACTTTTGCGATCGTACTGGGAATTGTCTTGCCTATTGTCATGGCAAAGATGAGTAAGGAAAAATAGAATCGGGATAGCAAGGTTGCGATTTCACATAAGGAAAAAATTCCATGCTTGACCTGAGATTTATCCGTGAAAATACCAAGGCCGTCGAGGAAGCGCTGGTAAACCGTCAGGACAGCGCCCCCATTGACAGGATATTGCAACTTGACGCCGAGCGCCGACAGAAGATACTTGAGCTGGAGAACCTCAGGCACACCCGCAAGGAAGCTGCCAAGGAAAGAAAAACGGATAAAGAGTCCGCTGAGGGTGCCCGCGACCTGCGTGCCTCGATACGCGACCTTGAGGAAGCGGTGAAGAGCTTAGATAGTCAGCTTGAAGACCTGCTATTGCAGATGCCCAATGTCCCCCACCCCTCAGTGCCGGTCGGTAAAGGCGAAGGAGACAACGTATCGGTGCGGACGTGGGGAGAGCCAAAACGCTTTGACTTCACCCCGGCTCCCCACTGGAAGCTCGGCGAAACGCTGGACATCATCGATTTCGAGCGCGGCGTGAAGCTGTCGGGGACAAGATTCTACGTGCTCAAGGGGCTCGGTGCCCGACTCCAGCGCGCCCTCATCTGGTTCATGGTTGACCTGCACACGGGGAAACATGGTTACCAGGAGATTTATCCACCGTTCATGGTGAAACGCGAGTGCCTCATCGGTTCAAGTCAGCTGCCCAAGTTCGCCGATAACCTCTACCATGACCCAGAGGACGATTTCTGGTTCGTGCCCACGGCGGAGGTGCCGCTGACAAATCTCCACCGCGAAGAGATTATCCCCTCGGGCGCTCTGCCCTTTAATTACGTTGCCTACACCGCCTGCTTCAGGCGGGAGAAGATGTCGGCGGGGAAGGACACGCGGGGCATCAAGCGCGGCCACCAGTTCGACAAGGTCGAGCTTTACAAGTTCACCGAGCCGGAGAAATCGTACGACGAGCTGGAGAAAATGGTCGTTGACGCCGAGGAGGTCTGCCGGCAGCTGGAATTGCCCTACCGCATCTCCATGCTCAACACGTCGGAGCTCGGCTTTGCCTCGGCCAAGTCCTATGACATCGAGGTCTGGGCGCCCGGCTGTGGCGAGTGGCTTGAGGTCAGCTCCTGCTCCAACTGCACCGATTTCCAGGCCAGAAGGGCCAGCATCCGCTACCGCCCCACCCCCAATTCAAAACCCCAGTTCGTTCACACGTTGAACGGCTCCGGCCTGGCCCTGCCTATGATGATGATAGCCGTTATGGAGAACTACCAGCAGAAAGACGGCAGCATTTCAGTACCAGAGGTGTTACAGGGGATGATGGGGGAGAAGGTGATTAGATAGATGTGGAGGGGTGTCCGAGTGGTAAAGATTGCTTACTTCGTGCCCCTTCTTATAGCGCGCCTCGCCCTCATTTGAAGGCCCCTGGTCACGGCCACGGGGATGACAATAGAGGCCAGCAGTATCGCCACCAGCGCCAGGGCACTCAGGACAACGAACCCACCCACCGTGACCCAGATTACAGTGGAAAGCCCGCTGCTGAGCCCCGCCGCGACCGCCTTGCCCATGAGTTTACGGGCCATCCCCTTTACCTTTATCAGCTTGGCATGTTTTAACGTAGCAATTACATCGGTGCCCAGTTTCGCGCTGATACCCAGACTGGAGCAGAGATTATCCAGAGTGACTGCCTGGCCACTGGCAATTAACTGCCCGCCCTGAAGGGTCAAATTCTTAAGCTTGTTTCTATATTCACCTCGCACTTCCCTGGCGGATTTCTTACAGGTATAACAGTATCCGTGTTTGAGACGTGTTTCACAGATGGGGCAACTATCCTTTACGATACGCCTCTTGGTCGCATTGACTATGCTTCCCGTGACCCGACCCCGTGCCAGGGGTTCAAGCCGCTCAGAGGCAAGCTCATACAGGAGTGGCAGCGCGCTAACCGATGCGTTCACCGGCAGGGTGATGCCTGCCGGCAGGCCGGGAGCCGCCAGCGCCCTCACCAGCATGAGAATAAAAGCCAATGCACCGGCACTCATCACAATCCCAGCCGCTCCCAATGGCGTGCTCAACGGATTGCCGAGGATTCTTATATTTTTCCATTGACTAAGGACCTTTTCTTGACCGCCCACAGCGTATTCAAGTTTAATCTGGCTGCGATATATCCCCGTGACCAGGGGCAGATTTCCAATTTTTAACACTTCTCTAGCATTTATCGTTATCTCCTGCCTGTAGTCTTCGCCCGCCGCGATGCGGAAGTTGTCCAGAGTCTCGCTTTGAGTGAGGACGACTTGTCCGGCAAAGGTTACCGCCAGCGATACCCTCCTTAAGATTACGTCTCTGGTGACATTGAAAATCTGGAGGTCTATCGTCAGTTCCTGCTCCGGGTCGACGACTATGGTCTCCATCTCCGAGATATCGTCACCGTTTACACTCAATCGGATGGAGAAGTCATCGTTTGCTTGGGCTGCGGCGTTCACTACCAGAAGCAGCAGAACCGTTACCACAGCAAATGCCAGGCATACAATGATACTTCTTGCCATCATAATTAATGCTCATTATACACTATCCTGCCTAAGGTCACGTTAGCAAACTTGCTCAGAAATGAGATTTGCGGTAGAATTTTGAAGCTGGGAGGGGTGTCCGAGTGGCCTATGGTGACGGTCTTGAAATTCTAGGCTAAAATGTCAAATAGTCACTTTACGTTTGAATTAGAACTTTTGTTTCACTTGCCCAAACCCCATTTTGAAGCTAATATGCCTTTGTATACCAAACCGTTTTATTCAGTTTAACGCCTTTTTAACGCCAGTTTTCACTGCACGATTTAGCGTAATATTACCTCTAGGATAAGAGTATTCCTTTTTAGGTGACCGCTGAATGAAATGCGATAGCTGGTGCTCTTTTTAATTTGAGGGCAGCGCTTCTAAACCCGGCACCGTTACCTCCGGCTCAGCCACAGGATAGAAGAGCAGACGACAAGTGCGACCATGATAGCCGCGCTGCTGATGGTGAAGCTCGTAAGGAAGCCGAGTTGGTCAATCAGGTAACCCAGGACTGGGGTCAATACTCCAGTGCCTTCCATGTTGCCAAAAAAGTAAAAACCGAGCACTGTGGAGCGGTGTTTTGCCGGTGTCTGGTCAACGATATATGTCTGCGCTACTATGGTGGTGAAAGCCATGACCGTGCCGATGGCAGCCAGCACGACATAAATACCGAATCCGTAAGATACGATGTTGAGCAGGTAAACCACGATGCTGGCCGTAAAGCACGTGGTTATGATTATCGCCATGCGGCCAAAGCGGTCCGAGATATAGCCACTAAATGGCCCCGCCCAGAATACCATGGCAAACACGAGGGATATCGAAGTCGCCGCCGTTTCCTTGCTGGTGCCAAAAGTGTCGACCAAGAAAAGCGGGATAAAGGAAATGATGGACATTACCAGTGCCATTGTGAACGAGCTCAATACAATCACGGTTATCAGGCGGCGCTTATGCCCGGGAGTGAGGGGAACTTCCGTTTCGGCGCTGATGTCCCGGGCCACTGTTTTCTGGGTTGGCACGCGTTTCCCCAGTATGATGTGGAGTATAATGCCGATGCCGATGCTGGGAATAGCCAGCGCGATGAACGGCCCGCGCCAGCCCAAGGCGGCGGCAATACCGGCGGCGATGAGCGGTACCAGAAAGTGGCTGAAGCTGCCGCCGACCATGTGAAAGCCGAGTGCCCGGCCGCGGTTTCCTGGCTCTACTACGGACGATATCATAGTGGTGGAGGCGGGATGATAACCGCCCCCCAGTATGCCCATCAGCACCAGGCCAGCGAGCAATATAATATAGTTGGTAGACATACCGACCAGTATTCCGGTGGCGCCCACGCCGACGATACCGATGGTGAGCAGGATACGCGGCCCGAGGCGGTCGGCAAGCCATCCCGCCGGCAGCTGGCAGATACCGTAGACTACGCCGAAAGCCGATATGATGAATCCGGCGCGAGTGTAATCCAGGGCAAATTCGTCGCGAATATAGGGCAGTAGTGGCACCGGCAGGGCAGTCACCAGGTGGTGGGAAAGGTGTGCCAGCACGAACAGGGGCATCAATCCGCTGAGGAGGGAACGCAAACTGAATCTGCTTCTTATGGCGGTTTCCTTTCTGCGAAAAAAAGCGCTTCGGCAGGTTGTTAGCGAATATTTCGTAATTAGGTATAGCCCTAGCTTTCACTAAATTGTAACTTTACCCTTGTCAAGCACAACCTTGCCATCGAACTCTACAGTGGCATCTTTGTATATAACGTCAATATGGCAAGGTGCTAGCACCTTGCCTCCAATAGCATAGTTGCTGCCTATCCCATTATGTGCAAAGCCAAGTTTCCCCAAATCCTCCAAGTTGGTGGCATAGGCACGACTAAAAGGGTTGAGCCCTGCGGCAAATTCAGCTAGGTTATATGCGGAGGGGTCGTTGAACGAAGCCAATGCGTGCTGAAGATATTCGGCTGGTTTACCCCCTGTCACATCAACAATTATCCCTTCGCTAACTCGAATAGTAACTGGCTCATCCCGAAGAACACCGTAGCCCATGAGTCTGACATCACCCACGAAAATTCCTTCGGTTGAGCCCTCGACTGGAGAAATGTTGATTTCGCTGTTAGGTAGAGCGGCAAACTGGCCGCGCTCGCGAAATAGTCCCGTTTCATACTGGACCGGACGGTCAGTAACGTCCCCGGAGATATCGGTGCCTGCCGGCGAAGTAATTCGGATGGTCTTCGTTTTTGAAAGGATGGCACCCAGCTTACGAGCGACTCTGTCATTTTCTTCGTAGTCGGCCAAAATTCCCCCGGTACACAGACAATCTTCCGTTACCTCACACATGGTCGTACCTCTCGCCCCGTTTTTAATCGCTTCAACTCGCGCATCGGTGTGGGTCATCGACCAGCTCGTGGGTAGAAAGAATACGTCCGACTGGGCACAAGCAGCAACAACCGGCTTGGGTACTTGAGCGCCGTGAGCACCAGTGGGTGGGAACATAACAATAACTGGTTTCCCACCAACAGCATAAGCTGCGGCCGCCAGTACCTCAGCAAGTCGCAATTTATTCGTGTCACAGGCGATAACAACGTTTTCACCGGGCTTAACAGCAGCGCATTGCGTCATTGCCTTCAGTGCCCCGGGCATCATTTCAATTATACTTGATGGTGCTGGAACGTAGTGAAAATACTCAATCGGCCATGGCATCTGAATGCACCTCCTGTTTATCTTAATATTGGAGTAACTCAAGGAAACTAGAGAGCAGAAAACCTGCTCTTACTAAAGAAACCCGGCTATAATGTCATAAGATGTTTCCCCATTCACATAGATACACCTCCTCGTATTTCAGTCTTTTGGCCCAGCCCCCTATAATAATCCATGTTGAATATGCACACTAATATCCTTTTGGCCCCAGAGGTAGACCTCCGGCCACTGTTACGTTCTCACCAGTGATATAACTGGCTTCATCTGAAGCTAAGAATAATACCACACTAGCTACTTCTTCAGGTTTACCCAACCTGCCAAGAGGGATTCCGTCTTGCCATTGCTGAACCATTTCTTTAGGCATCAGCTGAACACGGGGGCTACTGATTACACCCGGGGAGATGCAATTTACATTTATGCCGTACTGTCCTACCTCTTTAGCCAGCGTCTTGGTAAAGGCAATGATACCGCCCTTGGCTGCCGAATATTCAGCTGCCTTTTGCATACCAATCATCCCGGCAGTAGAGGCGAAACTGACAATCTTACCGCTGCGCCGTTCTATCATGTGATTAATCACTGCCCGTGTGCAATTGAATGCCCCGTAGAGATTAAGATTAATCATATCTTCCCAGCGCTCTTTGGTTGACTCAGCGAAGAGGCTATGCTTTGTCTTGATAACCGGCCCGGCTGACCCCCCGGCGATATTAGCCAGTATATCTATCTGGCCATACTTATCCAGAGTAGCTCCAGCTAATCGGTTAGCTTCGTCAAGACTGGTAATATCTGTCTTCAGAGCTATCGCTTGATGCCCCTGGGCTTTAAGCTCATCAGCAACTTTATTAGCTTCTTCAATTATTAGGTCGGCAATCATGATTTTCGCCCCTTCCCTAGCGAAGAGCCTGCAGGTTTCCCGCCCTATACCACTTGCGCCACCAGTTATTATGGCCACTTTGTCCTTTAGTCGCATTTTATCTGCTCCTTTCTTAATAATTTATGACTATAGGTATATGTGACCTCATAAGAACTGCATCATTCTCAACAAGTTATTGGGAAATTATTACTCCTGTTTAAGCTCAGGTCGCACATGTTCATAGTATTTTATGTTGATCTATATTTAAATCTGTTTATGTACTGAATGTCAATTTTACATATTTCCTATAGAACCATACGAGTTCTATCTTCGATAACTGGCGATCTAGAGAGGTTACAAATCGCCCTAAAGTGAAATCCGATATTACCTATTTGTGGTTGTGGTGAAATAGCCGCGGCTAAGCTTCACAAAGTATCCGGGTCATACATAAAATATGAATGACCCGGATTAAGTATTTTTCTTCCGGGATCCCGATGTGGAAAAACAGGAATTTAGTCCAGTTTTATAGATTATTAAGAATAATTAATGATAAGACAGATGTTTTAGTTAAACAATTCTAATATCTATTTTCATGCTGCTTGACAATTCACAATTATTCCTATTATAATTTGAGTTAATCAAAATACAGAACTCTATTCGATATACTGAACCATTTGAGCTCATCTAATGGGGATAAAAAGTTATTCTAGTTCTGCGTTGAGAGTATCATCAATACTTGAAAGTTTCACACAAGGTGAAGTCGAGTTAACCGCGGCTGAAATAACCAGTAAAGTCAGATTACCCAAAAGCACTGTTCATTATATTTTGGTGTCCTTAATTAAAAGCGGACTACTTGTGAAAAACGAGAATGGCGGGAAATATGCAGTTGGTCCTAGATTATTCGAAATCGGAAGCGCTTATTTGAGAAATATCGACATTATTAAAATTGCAGGGCCAGTAGTAAAAGCTCTAAATGATTTAACCGATGAAGGAGTTTCTATTGGAATTCTTCACGGTAGTAATATGCTCAGAGTACTAAGAGAGGAATCCAAAAATCCTGTTAGGTATGTACAACCTATAGGAGAATCAAGGCCTGCTTACGCTTCTGCTATGGGGAAAGCATTGCTCAGCGAATTGTCTGATGCAGAAATAGACAATATGTATCCTGACGAAAGACTAATACCAGTAACGGAAAATACCATAAGAACAAAAACAGAATTGAAGCTGGAGTTGGAAAATATCAGAAGTACCGGTATATCTTTTGATAGAGAAGGGGGTCATAAAGGGGTCGAGGGTATTGGACGGGTCATACGAGATTCTAGTGGCAAGGCTATTTCAGCTGTAACCATTTCATTACCTGTATTTAGAATAGATGAAGCTAAACGTCAACAGCTAGTTAAATTAGTCAAGTTGGGAGCTGCTCTGATTAGTTACAAGCTTGGTTTCAAAGATACGGCTAATCCTGTTCGTGATATCCAGGAGATATACCAGTTGTGGGAACAAAGCCAATGCGGTACAGCCTTTCGATTAAAGAACTAGAGTCCAGTGACGCCGATCTACCTTAACGGTATCAGGTAAAGGAGGGACAGTACTGTTGACAAAGCGGGTAAGTTCTTAAGTCTGCTGAAAAATTCATGAAAATTATGCACTTGCGTATCAGAAATGGCTCAGAAAAAAATTGAATGATACACGGCTCTGTTAAGGGAGAGACCAGTTAAGATTGGAACTGGTGCCCCTCCCCGTGAAACATAGCGTAAAATTGGGCGGGTAGCACCCCACCGTTGAGCCAACTAGGAAACGTAAGGAGGGAATAATATTATACCTTTCTATACTGACGCGAATACTTATTCGTAGATGAATAAATCATTACAAAGAGGAGGCTCAATCATGATACGAAAAGAAATTACAGACAGGGTGGAGAGTTATTTTAAATCAGACCAGTGGCACAGATTCATGCATATGCTCACCCAGACAGACGACCCGATATATCATATACACATATATGTGGAAAATAGTATCCACCCCGAGTCCCTATCTAAATTATTCACGGCATATCATAAGCTGAAGGGTGTTCCGCTGGACCGTGGCATTCAATTCTCTGGTCTGCCGGGAATTGGCATGTTCATCAATGTTCAGCCCGTAGATTCCAAAACACGCCGGTTTCTGGCCAATTATGAGTTATTCTGGTTCTACAACCCGGATGTGCTTATAGGGCCAGCAGAAGTTCGGCCGGACGCAGACTTGGACAAAACTCCTCTGTACAAAGACGTTCAAGAGGATAATCTGTGGGGCTGGGGTAAAAAGTTCATGGATGAGTACTACAAGCAATTTGATTTCAAATGTGTGGGACCACACGAGGAGGCGGAAATACGCGAATACTTCAAGTCTGATCATTTTAAGAAATGGCTCAGATTGATAGATGACTCTCCCGCTGACCATATCCAT
>SDBT01003570.1_pt1 | contig 26811 bp, 24 predicted proteins | sample 2277101 | NCBI WGS metagenome assembly SDBT01 (sample SAMN10404973, study PRJNA504765) | marine sediment metagenome | isolation source: marine sediment core GS10_PC15, 103 cmbsf | place: Arctic Ocean: Southern Knipovich Ridge | collected 2010 | reverse complement strand
GTATCGAGAAGAAGTAAAAATAATTATTCAGAATCTAGGAAGAGAACCTTTTCACATCAGTCCTGGAGATAGAATAGCTCAAGCATGTTTTAGAAAAGTACCTAGTATAAAATTTGAATATGTTGATGAAATAGAAAAAACTACTAGAGAAGGATTCGGAAGTTCTGGTGTCGCGTAACTCAGCAATAAAATTGTTTTCCATAGCTATGATACTATGTTTTTGTGTTTGGCTAATGATCTTTACAGGTCAATACTTATTAGTAATATTTGGAACGGCAATTTCAACTATACAATGGTTAACATACTTAGAAGCAACAGAAGTGAACATGAGAATAAAAAGATGGTTAGGAAAATAAAATGACATTACCAGTAGCAGATGAAATAAATTTCAAAGATTTTAAAATAGTAGTATATCCAGTCAGTGTGACAGATAAGTTTCCTGGTTTTGCAAATGAATTTGTTTTAAAAAAATATGGTTCAACTTTATCTTATAGAGTAGATTTAAATGCTTTATGGGAGAAAGGAATAAATGACTAAACAGGATATAAAAGTTAAAGAAATAAAAGGCTGGACAGTAGTTACTCTGTCTAACAAATTTATAGAAAGATTATACGAAAGTATTAAGAAAAATGACTAAACAAAGTGAAATCGACTATGAAAAAGATGCCTACATACCTGTATTTAATCACGGATTTGTAGGATTAGTAGATACAATGGGGGATGATGCAGCTATTGTAAATGCTGCTAGAGTTTCTTACGGAGACGGTACTAAAACTGTTAATGAAGATAGAGGACTAATAAGATACCTATTAAGTCATAAACACACTACTCCTTTTGAAATGGTAGAGTTTAAATTTCATTGTAAGATGCCTATATTTGTGGCAAGACAGTGGATAAGACATAGAACAGCAAATGTAAATGAATACTCTGGTAGATATTCTATTATGACAGATGAATTTTATGTACCAGAAAAAGACTGTATTCAACCTCAATCTAAAACTAATCGTCAAGGACGTGAAGGAATAGTATCTGATAAAGATAAAGAATGGGTACAGTGGGCAATAGAAGCATCTAATAGTAATGGTTACGATATGTATAAAGCGTTATTAGGACCCTCAGAAGTAGAAGACTTAGGTGCGCCTTATGGTTTATATGATGAAGATGCTTTTTCAGAAGAATTTGAGGGTATTGCACGAGAGATGGCTAGAGGAGTTCTTAGTGTAAATAACTATACTGAATGGTATTGGAAAATAGATTTACATAATTTATTCCACTTTTTATCCTTACGTATGGATCCGCATGCTCAATATGAAATTCGTACTTTTGCTAATGCTATGTTTAGTTTAATAGCTCCAAAAGTACCTCATGCAGTAAAGGCTTTTGAAGATTATACATTAAATGCAGAGACTTTTAGTAGTGTAGAAATGGAAGTTATTAGAACTCTTATATCAATTGATGAAGATAGTTTTAATGGAATAAATATATCTAAAAGAGAAAAGAATGAATTTCTAAATAAACTATGCCCATAAAATAAAAGGCCCGGAAATTCCGGGCCTTAATTTTTTACTTATTTTTTGCCCTTTTTGGGCTTTTTCTTTTTACCAAATGGGTTAGCCCCATTTGCAAAAGGATTTGGTTTCTTTTTACCTTTTGCGGGTTTCTTTTTTGGTTTTTTTGTAAAAAGATGTCCAGCCATAATTAAACTCTCTGGCTAGAGTCTTTAATAGGACCTAATTTTGTTGGGTCTCCACTAACTTCAGTAGGTGCTACTCCTGAGGTACCAAGAGGCTTGTTACCGTCTACAGGAGGTGGCGCCGTACCTGAAGGACTAGTTGGGTTAAAACCATCAGCCATGTTATATTTCTCCTTATACTATATAGTATCCCTCTATGTCTTAGCAAATAAGTTTGCTTCGGCTTCTCTTCTTCGAGTCAAGCCAAGTAATACTTTTCCGCCTGCTTTATTCCATCTTTTCATTTGGAATGGGACTTCGTCATATTTTTCTTGATTTAGTACTTTTAACATAGTACTATTTTTAAGATTAGTTGGTCCTAAATTATAAGTCCAACTAATTAAAGAATCAAATTGATTTTGTGTTAAATTAACTCTTACAAATCTATTAACAAAAGATTCAAATTTTACTACATCTTTTGTTAATAAATCATGTGCTTGTGCCTTATTAACTATCATATTTGATTTTATATTTCTAGTAGTGCCATAACCAATAGTTAGTACACCCACAGAATCATAATAAGCTTCTGCTTTAAAACCTTCAAAAGATTTTATTAATTCAATCGCATTATTACTAGTTTCCATTACTTATCTCTCATTATAAATAATTTTTTAATGTCTGTCCATTATTCTTTTAATAATCTTTATAGTAATGCTTCTATATCAACGTTTATACCATTAGGAATAGCGCCTGCTTCTGTAAATTGTATACTATTATTACCAGCATGATAAATCCAATCTGTTCTAGACTGAAAAACTCCCCCTACATAAATGGTATGTAAGTTAGCAGGGTTTCCTACAGTAGGTTCTGGTCCTATAACTAAAAATACATTACTGTTTCCATCACTTACGTTGCTAGTAAAAAAGGGAACTAAGTTCATATTACTAACAATATTACTCTGTACTACATTAATATTGGCATTTAACTGTTGATAAGTAATATAATCATTAGCTTGAAAATTTATATCAAAATCATCAGATATTTTATCCGCAGTAACAGAATTAGCTTTTAACATAGTATTTGAAATACTATCTGCAGGAGGTATCCCTATATCTACAAAAAGTCCTGCTTCAGTAGATTTCATATATACTCTAGCGTTAGAAGGTACAGTACCAAATAACTCACCTATTTCATAGGTAGTAATATCTACTGCTGCCAAATTATCTTCTACTCTAATACCTATACCATTTCTAGTCCAAGGATCTCCGTATACTGGATTTCCTGTTCCTACAGTATGTAAAGTATCTGCTACATATAATGCTCCAGTTTCTCTACTTCGGTATAAAGTACCATCAGGAGGATTTACTGTAGTTCCTTCATCATCAATATTTAAAGCTACTGGAACTGCATTACTATAAAAACTTTGTAACATAGAAAAGAAACTACTGTTCCAATCAACTCTAGCTATAGCAACTGATTTAGTAGATGCAGGTAATATAAATGTGTTAGATTTACTTAACGCCATAATTTAAATTCCTTGTGCTGTAAATGAAACATTTACATTTGTTAGTGATATTCCAGTATTAGTATTTAAAACTCTAATATTGGCATTTGAAGTATTTCTATCAACTACTACTGGGTTATGTGGTTCATCTTGTAAAGGAATTATACTAATAGCGGGAACTTTTGTATATCCTATTAAACTATAATCAACTAATTGTGGTAGTGTAAGAATATTAATTGTTGCAGAAAAGTTTTTTACAGGAAGATCTACTGTATAATTTAAATCATCTAAAGTAAAATCAGACATAATAGGCAGTTTATTATCTACAGTATATTTAATCTGAAAGTATCTAAAATTGTCATCAAATGGAGTATACTTTCTATAACCATCATTAGTAGAAAATCCCGTAAAAGTACTCGTATTAACGTTACCATTTGCAAAAAATGGATTAACTACTGCAACTCTCATTTCTTTATTTGTTTTTACAGAGCTGTCAGGCCCCTCAAAAGTTGTAATAATTGAATCTACAAATTGAGTAAAGTCAGTTAATTGGTAAGAACTACCTACTGCTGTTATATTAGAAAAAGCATTTCCTCCTGAACTTCGTCCATTTGCAAAAAATGTTTCTCCCAATGCAATTGCATTAGCATTTATTGTTCCTGCAATAAAAGCAAAACTATTAGTATTAGAAGAATCACCAGGGAATTGACCAGGATTCCAAATAGCATACACATTACCAGCTATTCCACCACTAACTAAAGTTCCTAAAGCGGAATCGTAAGTAACTGATGCTGCATTAGCATTATTAAAACCTAATACATGTCCTATACCACCGAAATCTGTTTCTACTAACACGTCTGCAGTAGGAGAAGCTTCTGTTATTCCAGTAAAAATAGTATTTTGAAGATCATTAAACGTATTATTAATATTCTGAGATGTATTATCTAACAAAGTTATATGGCCTATAATAACATTTCCAATATCTCTAATCTGAGTTATATAAACAGCCTGGCCATTAGCTAATAAATCAGTAGGCTCTGCTAATACTGACCACCCAGTAGACGTGCCATTAGCATTATCTACAGCACTAGTATAAGAAAAAGTTAATCCTCCACTATTAGAATTTGCAAAACTAGGATAGTTAAATTCTCCAATATTTTCATTAGGAAAATTTACTATAACATTACTGCTAGGATCACTTTCACTATAACTTTGTAAAACACCTATATTAGTTGACCTAGTAGTAGTTAATACCAATGAACCAATAGTTGCACTAGGATTGCCGCTAGTATCATAAGTTCTAATTAAGTACGTGTGTTTAGTATACTTATCAATGGGATAAGTAGTAGTTACACTTGGTGTTGGGATAATAGCTATTTCTTCTGCTGTAATCCATTCTGTTAATAAATCATTAGAGGATATATCACCCGGTACTCTTCTAATCCTTATTTCATTTAAATCTAAATCAACTAGAACATTATCTGAAGTTAAAGGAACTGTCCAAGAAAAAATTATATTAGTCTCATTTTGTCCTCCAGTAAAGTTTTCTACATTCTGTGGAGAAGCTGTTTTTCCTATAATAAATTGAGATTTTTCTAAAGTTATACCTCTTATATTAACACTAGTTATAGGAGTTACTTTTACAGTAATAAAATTAACTGCTGCACCACGACCTCTATTAATATTATCAATAGTATATCTTAATCTACCATTAACATCTACTCCAACTGCAGAAACAAATACTGTATTAAAATTTTCTAAATCTGCATCTTCACTATCTAATCTATAGGATATTTCATAAGTAACTATATCTTTAAATTTTATGTGATCGAAACTAATAATTAGTCTAACAGCAACTCCCTGAGTAGTATCTAAATATATTTCTTCTTTTATATCTATGTTATCAACACCTTTAAGTATACCGGTTGCTACATTAACACTAGCAGTTACAAAAGGACTATATCTACCAGAAGTATTTTTTGTTCTGACTTTTATAAAAATTTCTCCTTGAGGTATATCACAAATTATTCGAGTATCATCTAAGAATATAGGTACAAAATTTACTATACTTACACTATATATAATACTATTAGCTAAATTAATATCTCCTGGAAATCTAATTTCATCGTAATCTATAGTAAAAGTATTATCTGTAGTATTAATATTTGCTATAGTACCTTGTATATCTCTAGAAATATTAACTAAAGTACTTCCTGATAAGTTAGACTTTAAATCTTGTTCAAATTTAACTTTGAAAATATTATTAGTAGTTAACGCTACATTATATAAAGAATTATTTGCTTGATCAGAATAAGAATTTTCTATTATAGTATAAGTATTACTTGTTTGTACAGAAATATTATCTCCAACTTCTATTGCAGGGACGGTATAATGATTAACTATAGAACGTACTTTTGTATCTAATACAAGTATATTTATAGTTACAGTACTAGATCCAGGAATAAAAGTGAAAGAACCTGGAGAAAGTAAAGTTTCATCTAAGTAAATATTAATAAATTCTTTATCAATAGGAGCAACTCCTAAATCTACTTCAAAAGTTCCTGTTCCTAAACTACTTATATCATATTCTCTAGTAATATCAATAAAAGAGCCCGTTACAAAAACTTCATTATTAGAAAAAAATCTAGGATCAAGAATTTGACTGATTGAAGTATAAAAAGGAGGTTTAATAATTTTATCAATTAACTTAATACCTTCTGTTTCAAAATTTTCTATTTTTATTTTATTAGTTACTAAATCAAAAGAAACAACTTTAGCTGTTACAGTTGATATTAAAGGATTAAAACCAACAAAACCAATAGTTTCTCCTGTATCAATTTTATCATCTACTTCTAAGGTTATATAGTCATTTCCTTTTAATCCTAAAAAAGCTCCATCATTAACATTTAACAAATGTTTATTGAAATTAGTATCAAAAGCATTATTTAGATGCGGAATAAATAACTCTACATTACCTGGATGAGAACCACTAACATCTACTGAAACAAAATTATTAACAAGAAGAGGACAGTCTCCTAAAGTAGCAGTAAAACCATTTTTTCCCATAATACTTACTAGTTCTCCGTTAACAAATGCTGCTATATTGGAAGAACCTAATAATATACTTGCCATATTTTAAATATTGTCTCCTATTCTCTGTCTATAGAGTATAATTTTTCTTATATTTACCATTTTTGGTACGCCAAATACTCAAAATCTTTAGAGCATAATGTATTTACCAATTGTATTTCTTCCTCAGTATAGTATTTTTTGAAGTATAAGGGATCTTCATTAAAAATTTTAAAACGAGGTAAGTTTTTATAATCAAATATTGTTGTATTAAGTAATTCATTTAATTCAGTAAAACCTTTTTCCATATCTTCAAAATATATTATATGATCCATTTCATCTAGAATATAATCATAACAATTTAAACGATATCTTGCAGCGGCAACAGATAAATGTGCTTGATTTATTGTTTCTTTTAGAGTTAAATCAAAACAGTATTTTCCATAATCTGGAATATCATTTTTTAAGAAACTATTAAAGCTTAAAAGGGTCTCATCAATCTTATATAGATTCAACATAGCATTATAAAAACTAACCATTCTAGAATATGGATTTCTAACAATAGTAAATTTTAAAAATGTATGTTTATTATCATGTGTAATTGGTGATTCTTCGTAATTATATAATGTTGTAATATTCATATGACCTGTTGTAAAAACAGGATGTACCTTATAATTTTTATTATAATGATTTCTTATTAATCCTTTCATGGAAGATCCAGCCGTTTTAGGTATATGAATAAACAAAAAATTTGGATGTGTATGAAATAACATATTAAAAAGGTCCTATTGTATATTGGTAATTATTTATACCAATGTTATTTTTACTAAACTGGAGGTAGTTCCGTAGTTGAAATTACTGGATAATAATTAATTGTCTGATTGAGTCTATTAATAAGGAATAGTTTTTTTCCGTCTGGACTAAAATACATATCTTGTATTTCAACGTTACCTGTTTCACTTGCCACATTAAATGTTGCTTCCGGCCCTAGTGCATTATTTCCAGAATCAAGACTCCAAGAATTTGAAAGAGTAAATTGATAAACTTTATTATCAGTTGGACCAACAATATATATTCTTGATCCATCATCTTTAAAGTACAACCCTCTAGGATTTACTTCATATATGATTGGACTATAAAGATCGAAAAATCCTTCAGTAGGTGCATCTATTGAATTAAGATCCCAAGGTGTAGGCATCTCCTGTTCGAAAATCCCACCAATAGCAGATATTCCTGTGAAATAAGCATTTCCATCAGGTTTAATAAAAAACGACTTCGGAGCAAGATCATTAGCAGTACTATGTACTGCACCTATTGAACTCAAGGTATAAGGTGCTGATAACGGATATCGAAAAATATCATTGCCGGGGCCTCCGGCCGCGAGGGTGCATAAAAAGATATTTGATCCAGTATTATCAAAACCAATTCCCTGAACATCATCGAGAGAAAATGTATTAGCAGCAGCAGTATTCATTGTAGTAAGATCCCAAGCATTTGAAAGATTATGTTGTCGGACTTTACCAAGTCCTGGATTTGTAACTCCTGTACCACCCGCATCACCAATAAATATTTTTAACCCATCAGGACTGAAGTGTATGGCCGAGCCAAAAACTGTATTACTACTTACATTTGCTATAGAATTACCTGCAAAAGCTACATCCCACCCAAAGGTTTCTATTTCTATTATCGGAATTATATCTGTACTCTTCTCAGTAGACCCAAGTTGTATATCAACACTTAAAAGTAAAGGATAGTCTTTTGTATCAATATCTATAAATAAACATGTTTCTACTGAACCATCAGACCTTCTAATTAATCTCGGAGTTAATTCTATATTTGGAGCTGGCGGAGGAATTAAAGGACTAAATGTATCTTCGTTCTTACTTGGAACATAATTAATAATTTTATCAGAATCTATATAAACATTAGATATATACTCTGAAGCTTCTATACTTAAAAATTCGTCCTTATCATCTCTTTCCAAATTAGTAATTTTAAACAGTCTATCTGATAAAGAAGTATAAAAATTATCAGGATTAACTTCTCCAAAAGTCCATAAATCTTTTCTTTTTGGTAAGCTATCTGAAGTAAAAGGAGTACTAGTAGATACAAAAGTTTTAGTACCAGGATTAAAAACACTAATTACCTCAAGTCTTAAAGTATCAATTCCTACTTGAGTGTTACCAGAACTATTAGAACTAAAAGTTGTATTTGATACTAAATATAAATCAATTTGATCGTTTTCTTGTTTTAATATTCTTAAAGCTAATGGATTAGTATTACCTGTTATAATAGAATCAGTAATTGCAGGATGGGTAAAATGTTCTAATATTACATTAGCATTACTTAATGTTCCATCTTGTAATACTCTACCACCATAACCCCATTGAGGTCCCGAAACTCTTTGAGAAATAGCAATTACATCTCCTACTGTTAAATTAATCGCTTCTATAGAAGTTTTAAATTTAACAAGGCGTCTAATGTATTTACTGGAAGCTAATAAGTATTGTCCAAAACGTGTAGCCTGGCTTCTTCTTGTTACTCCACTAAGTTCAATACTATGTATATTTTCTATTTCATTTTGCTCTCGTAAAGCTAAATCATCTTCTATTCTAATTAATTCTCGTTTATAATGATTAGTAGGCTCTAAATAAGCAACTTCTACAGAAGTTAATATATCGGATTCATTAATTCCACTGATAGCAAAACTATCTTTAGCTATATTAGTTTCATTAAAAATGGCAACAGGGAGATCATCAGGTAAATCTACATTAAGTGATATTTTCCCTCCAGAATAAAATAGTACACCCCTAAATAGCCCGCTGATAAGTATTACTAAGTCCATAACTTGTTTTTGAACACCAATAGAAATATCACAAATAAATCTTCTTTCTTTAATTGATATACCAGCACTTAAACCAACTAATATTTCTCTAATACTTGTAAAAGTATTATTAGGCTTATACCTATTAGTACCATCAGAATAACTATCTACACCAAACCATTTTCCAGTTTTAAAATCTACTCCATCACAATACTGTGCAACTTTATAAAATCTAAATTTATCAATTCTATCTTCTGGAATAGCTAATCCATATGTTTTATTAGTAAGTAAATCATATATAATCCATACAGGATTTTGAGTCCAGCTAATAGTAAAGCCACCATCCCATAATCCTTTATATAATACAGGATTGATAGTATTTTGTAGTACATCACCTGTACTTTGTAATCTATATCCTCTAGTTGGGTATCCATTAGATCCTATATCAGAAACTTCTAACTGCCTCCAATCAATTTCTGTACCAGTAACTCCTGTGATAATAGGCTGATCATAATTATTAGGCACTTTACATAATAAACCTTTTGCCATACAAGTAAAAGTTGGAACTTGTCCCGTATGTGATCCTTCAGCTTTTATTCCATATCCAATTAATGCAGTTCTAGGATACGCTTGTTGTGCCCTAATAATCTCTAACCATCCTATAAATAAAGAATCTTCTGCTTTTTTAGCACTATCGGTATCATCATCTAATTTTTCTACAGTAAATTTATGGCCTGAACTAGACTGATGTTCTTCTGGAATAATAATACGAATAGTAAATCTAACAGGAATATTTGTTTTACCTTCTATTCTTCTCTCTACTGTCCTTATTTCTGTAATACCTAAAAAATCAAATAAAGTTACTTTTAAAGTAGTAGTATGCGCTACAACATCTCCTGCCTTAGTAAGTTTTTGTAGTGCATTTAATGAAAAAATAAATTCTATTTCATCCATTCTAAAAGGGCTGGTGGATTGCAAAGTAACAGCGGATCTTGGTATTCCTGGTATATTACCTTTCTTTAATAATACAGGTCTAGACATAGACTGGGGAACTACAGAAGATTCTCCAAATACAAGTAAAGGCTTTTGAGTTATTGTTCCTGTAGTAGTTTGTGTGTGAAAAAAATCTTCATTTATTGAACCATCACTATCTAAGTTTAACAAATCATCAATAGATGCATCATTAATTTCTATATCTTGAGGACCATTAGGATTAATTCTATATAAAGGGCCTTCTCCTAAGGCTACGGTAATAAATAATATATCAGTACTAAATAAATTATTAGGACTTTCTGTACCAGAAACTATAGTAGTACTAGATTTATCGCCTCCTTTATTATGAACTCTTATATTATTTGCTATAAAAGTATGATCATTTTCTATTGTTAAGTTATATACTTTTTCATTATCTACTATTTTTATATCAGTAATTGGTAATAATGTTCCGTCTGTACAAATTAAAACATCATCTATTTGCATTTTTCCAATTTCTGAAAAAGTATTATGCTCATTTAATACCCAATGATTAGGTGTTATCCTTAAAGGAGTAGCAGAGCACCCCCAAAAATAAATATCAATTAGTGGATGTGTATTATGTGTAAATGTTTCTATAATTTTATTAGTAGATAAGTTACCCTCACTATTAAAAGATATAACTTCATCGTTAATGTTTAAATCTTGTATAAAAGAATAACCTGAGGGAGTACTTATCAAAGTATTAGCAGCAAAACAACCACCTTTACCTCCCTGTATTAAAGGAACTTTTTTACCATCAATTATTACATAAGAATTATTATTTGATAATTTCATATTACTAACCTCCCCCTCCGCGATCTTCTAAATCATCATTAATAACTCCAAAAGGCGAAAAAATCGCAAGAGGGTCATTAATATTAGAAGGTGTAGTAGTAGATGTAGTAGTAGAGTCAGGTGTAGAACTCACTGTAAAGGTAGTTTCTACATAACCACTTACAAACTGACCAGCAATTCTAACTAATCCATAATTTAAATTTACCGCTTTATTAGAACTAATAGTATTAGTTAATCCATCAAACGAATCATTATTTCTTCTCTCTGCGGCATCTGGAGTTTGCCCTCCTAATTCTGGAGCTTTAAGATTCTCTTCAAGAAAAGATCCTAAAACTAAATTTAATCCTACACTAAATAATATTTTAGCTAAGTCAAAAGTTCCAAAAAAAGGTAATGCAATAGAAGTAGGACCTAATAAAAAGGATACTGCTATTGCTGCAACTCCAATTAATAATTTACCAATTTTACCACTACCAGATATAGTTGGAACAAGCCAAATTTCTAACATATCATCTGGAATAGTATTTTTTAAATAATGGTTATCTTTAATTATATTTGTTCTATTATGCACCAGAGTAAAAAATTCTAATAATTCTCCTTTATTAGATGTATTAGCATATAATTTTAATTTAGGAAATAAATGGTTTAATCCATTTATCAATGACTTAAAATCTTCCACCTCAAAAGAATGACTTTCTACATCAGTATACTTATGTAATATCTTATGAAAATATACTGTTAACATGGATTCCCTTGTATTAAAGTTACTTTTTTATTGTTAATTATTTTATAAGATTTCATATTACTGACCTCCCCCTCCTCCGCGATCTTCTAAATCATCATTAATAACTCCAAAAGGCGAAAAAATCGCAAGAGGGTTACTAGTATTAGAAGGTGTAGTAGTAGAGGTAGTAGTAGAGTCAGGTGTAGAACTCACTGTAAAGGTAGTTTCTACATAACCACTTACAAAATGTCCGCTAACTCTGACTAATCCATAATTTAAAGATACTATAGTACCCACACTTAAAGTATTAGTTAATCCATCAAAAAAATCATTATTACGTCTAGAAGCAGCATCTGCAGGAGATTTACTAGTAATACCTTCAATACTGGGTTGTAAAAGACTAGAAATTAGACTAAAAGCAATAGAAGTTAAAATTTGTCCGAAAACAGTAAGACCCGTTATACTTATTGCAGCTCCTGCAAAAGGACCTGCTATTCCAGGACCACCAAACACAAATACTAATTGAGGTTGAAATATAACAATAGCAATAATAGCTATAACAGCGATTATTCTTCCTATTTTTCCTCCTCCATATATTATAGGAATAAGAATGATTATATCATTTTCTTTAACAGGCATCCATAATATATCAATATCACAGACTTTATTATTAATACAAATTATTATTTCATCTGTTTTACTGGAATTATTAATCTGATGTTTTACTAATCTTTCAAAATCAGGAAATAGATTGTAACAAGCATTTAGTAATTCAAAATAATTATCAACATAAATATCAACTTTACTAGTATAGTTAGTATATTTTCTAATTGCTTTATGGAAATTAACAGTAATTAACATACTAAATGTTCAGCCTCTAAAGGTTCATATCTTAACATTTCTAAACTATTATCATACCAGTAAATATAAAATTTATCAGCAAAACCTACTATAAACTTATAACAATCAAATATAGTATGTGACATATCTTCTTCACTAGGTAAAGGATTTTCATCACCTGGATGGGAATGTACTATTCCCCAACAATCATCTTCATGTTCTAACAAAGCTATGGGATCTAAAATAAAACTTTCTTTTGGTTGAAAACTAATATTTTTACAAGGAACATAGATAAACTCCGTAGTAATAATACCACAAGCTTCTAAAGGATAATCTGCTAAGGAATGCCTTGACATATCTTCTTTAAGTTTTATATATCTATTTTTCCTGTCCATCTATATACTCCATTAGTATATTGTTTATAATAATTTCCATAAGGGGCAACCCAGGATGGTCTATCTATCATTATATTTAGTATTTTACCTGTATCTATACACATAGTGCAATGATTAGTTACATTAGTAGATCCTAAATTTATGGTTACTACGTCATATACTTCTATATTTTTTATTGCTATTTTTTTCCATCCCCATTTTGGATTATCAAAAGAAGAAAAAAGATCTTTATGAGTTTGATTATACCAATCTTCATTAAGATTTTGACAAAATGTTTTTGTATCATACGGAATAATAATATCTAATTGTTCTTTATACATAAGAATAATTAAATTTAAACAATCTATTCCTATATTTCTATCATTACCTAAATGTTTATATGGTAAATCTTTATACTGATCATACCATAATTTCATGTCTATATACCCCTCTAAGTTTATCTCTATATTCTTGATCTAATTCACTAAATCTGCAATATTGTTCTTCAATTACATGGATAAATTTGTTACTATGAATATACATTCCAAAATGTATTGGAACTTTTTTTAATGAAGTAAATACTAAAACATCATATTCTTGTGACTCTGTAATATTAATTTTCTTCCAGTACTGTAATTCATTTTCTAATTCATTAATAGTATATTTTCTAAACCAAAATTTATCTATATTAGAAGTTCCATCAGTTCTTTTAAGCCTTTCCCAAGTAGCAAAAAAATCTATATTTAATTGCTTATTATATATATCCTCTATTAAAGTTAAACAATTAATTTTATCCCAAGAATGTTTAATTTTTAAATACGGTAAATATTTTTCCATACTATCGTGGGATGGTTCTGCCGGTTGCAGGAAAGCCCCCAAAATGTCTTTCATTTTTTCTAAGTTCACAAGCTATAAAGTTTTTTGCACATACATCTTCTGCTTCAGTACCTACAGTTATATTATTAATATCAAAAAATCCATTAGCACTAGTACAATTAATTTGTCCATTAGCATTAGTTATACAACTTCCAGGAATTGTATCGGTTCCATTATCTGGATATTGACATTCTGATCCTTTATATATCCAAGGACAAGTATTTTTTAAATAACGTCTTTTAGGTAATCTAAGTTTAAAAAATTGTAACCAAGAAGTTAAACTGAAAGATGCAAATTGATCATTTAAAACTTCTAATTTATCAATTTTAAAAGTATCTAAAACAAAATTTTCGGAATCTGCTTCAATATTTTCTATATATATCTTATCTCCAATATCTAATGAATTAATAAATATTGAGTTATTTGTTATTAAATAATTACCTTTAATACTATCTATCCTAGCATTAGAAGTATAGTAACTACTATTAGAAGTTATTATATCTCCTGGACGATAAGGTAACGTAGTAAACATTTCTACACTATTAGATACTGTACCTCTTACTGTACTATATTCCGGCCATACATCAAGAAAATTAGCAAAAGTAGATTTAATTTCTACTACAGCTCCAAGTAAATCTCTAGAATCTTGTTTTAATAACTTCCAAATACCATTAACATCTTCAGTAGAATTAAAATCAAAAGGTAAGTTATTACCTCCTCTAGCATCAACAATTGCTTGACTAAAAGAGGGATCACCTATTACTGTTCTTGGATCTATCCCATTAACTGATTCACTATTTACAGTTGCAACAATAGAATTAGTTGTGTTATTTCCAGCAATAAATGGATCTTCTACAATAGTGCCTATAAGATTATCGAAGTTAGCTAAGGTTAAAGTAACTTCCCCAATTTTTCCACTAGAATCTGTTTTTATTCCAGTACTATCAATAGGATATACTTGATAAGATTCTGCATCAAATAATACTCTATATAAAATATCAGAAATTATATCTCCTCTAACTTCAGCAAATCTATAAGGAAAACTCACAGGCCAAGGTAACCCAGTTCCTGTTTCTTTAGGGTTTCCATTAGCATTAGTAGGATACCAATCTCCAGGATAGTATATAGTATATAATCTAACTAAAGGTCTTTGTTCAAATGCATTTTTTTCTGCTATATAAGGGCTTCTAACAATCGCTGTTATATTAGCAGAAGTAGTAGTAACACTTACATTAAAAGAAGGAACTTCATAAGGAATAATATTTGTATTAGCAGATCCTCCAAATACAAAAGCAGCATTAGAAAGTACTCCTTCTGCATTTATATATTGTTGAATAACATTATCAACTTTAACTTTAATTGTATTTAAAGCAGTATCGACATTCGCAATAGTACCATAAGTATTAGAATTCTGGCCAATTACAGTATTACCTGCTACAAATCCTGTTGTACTATCTAATGTTAAAATCCAATCATAGTTTCTTCCCGTCATTTTTTAATCGTCCTGTTCTTGCATTCTAATAGATACAGTATAAAATTGATCTATAAGATTTACACCTTTACTAGCTACAAGAGTATTAATAATAGGAGCAGCAAATTTAACTCTTACTATACCTCCGTTTGGATCTAATAAATGAGATAAATCAAGTTCAAAAGTTTCAAAACCCCCAAATCTACTATCTTGAAAAGTTTCTATAGCATCTTTTTGTAATCCATTAACATTAGTATATTTAAAATTCCATGTTCTATTTGGCTTCCTACTAATTAATCTTGTTTTTTTATATCCTACCTGACTTTCAAACTGACTAAATGTAAAGTCCTTACTAACACTAAATCCTTTATCTGGTTTCTTTTCTATTAAAGTACTGCAACGATCAGTAAAAGATGTTGAAGCAGAATCAAAAATACGTATATCTATAGTATTATTACTTGGAACTGCAGGAGTAACATCAAAACCTCTACTTCCTAATGTTCCAGCACTAGGATATACAAAATCTTCATTAGCTTGAGTAAGTCCATTTATAGCTATTAGTAAATCACTCTCTCCTAAAGGATTAGAAGATAAAGGTATAGCAAATTCTGTAGTTGCTCCATCTATTGTAAAAGTATTAGATCCAACTACTAAAGGAGTATTAGAATAGTTAAGCACATAACTATCAATACTAGTTACTAATGCTACTAAACTACTAGGAACAGATACACTTTTTAATTGCAATACTATAGCTGATGGAGCAACAAAAAAGTTAATACTATCATTTCCTACTAAACTATAAATAGAAGTATCTTGTAATATACCATCTGCAAAAGCCAATACTTCTCCTCTGTGATCTACAGGATTAGATAATACAAAAGTAGTACTACTAGCCGTATTATTATAAATAATTTGTCCTGTTACAGAATAAGCATTTACATCAAAAACTACATCATTTGGATATCTAGCTACCATTAAGTTCTAAGCCCCCTAATTTGTCTTCTTATTGGTCCATTATTTTCAATATCTTTGAGAACAATATTAACAACTAATTGATCTGGATCAATTGAATTTACAGAAGAACTGGAGTCTTCTACTTCTTGTGGGGTTCCATTATTAATAACATTAACATTTACTTTAGAAGATGTTCTAATTACTTTAGTAGAGTTGCTACTAGTTACTTTAACATTGATATTTTTAATTTGTGGTCCTCCACCTGCCCCTTTTACTAACCCACCAGTCTGAAAACCTTGAGGAGAAGCAAACATATCGTCGTCGCCATTACTAACTAACCCACCTAATATTGCATCATTAACTCTATTATCCAATTCATCACTGACACCTGCATTAATAGCACGTAGTCTATCTACTCCTATTTTTTTAACAGCAGTATCTTTAACAACAAACTCACCAGGTTTTAATAAAGCAGGAACGCTATCAGCTAATCCTCCTGAAGCAAATAGACGAGTAATTAATCCACCAGAAGCTCTTCCTCTTCCTGATTCTCCAGGATCAGAACCACTAGCAGTATCTTGCCCAGCAGTAGTTTCTCCAGCAGGATCATCACTTCCTCCTGTTATACCTACTGCTGCAGCTGCGGCACCTAATGCAGCTGCTATACCAGCTGCAATATTACCTACCACACCAACAGCAGGATTGGGATTAACAAATCCAGGAACTTGGCTAACAAGACCGGCTGCAATATCATCAGCACCAAAAGAATCATCGGCACCAGGATCAGTACCTAATCCAGCAGCTCCAATACCTCCAAGAGCTCCAGTAGGCCCAACCCCAAAACCAGCAGCAGCATTACTTCCTACACCACCACCTGATTCTCCAGTAGCCCCACCTAATCCAGCAGCGCCAATACCTCCAAGACCTCCACTAGGACCAACCCCTGTTCCTGCTGCAACATTACCACCAATACCACCACCTGATTCTCCAGTAGCCCCACCTAATCCACCAGTACCTGCGGCTCCTATACCACCTAAGCCCCCAGTAGGACCAACCCCTGTTCCTGCTGCAACATTACCACCAATACCACCACCTGATTCTCCACCACCACGACCACCACCACCACCGCTACCTGCTCCACTACCTCCACTACCTGTACCGCCATCACTACCACCAGCACCTTCATCTCCGCCGCCATCGCCGCCTCCGGCAAAACCTTTTAAAGTTCCTTCGTTAAGGCCTTTGACAAATCCCACACCAAGTCGATCAACTGCTTCTTTTCTTAATACAAATTCACCAGGAGCAAGCATAGCAGGAATAGTATCCTTACTATCTATTTTTCCACCTTTGGCAAAACCAAAGAACGATCCAATACTACTAAAGAACCCACCAAAACCACCAGATATTCCTCCAAGTATAGAACCAAGAGTATCACTTAGGAAAGAGAATAAACCATTTGGACCTGCAAACATATCACCAATAAAAGTACCAAGTTCTCCGAAAAGACCTGTAATTTTACCAAAAAATGTTTCTACTACATTATCTATTTCACCTAATGCTTCTAATCCACCACCTCTATCTGCTCCGATAGAAGGAGTTATCCCAGTAGGATTATTTACATCTTTAATCCAGAACCAATTAGTAAGAGTACCATCTGGAGCAGTTTCAATTCCAAAAAATCCCTTAATACCTTCTTGTAAAGGTTTGATAATAAACTCTTCTAATGTAGCTTCTTGTAATTGAAAAAGAGTTTCTCTAATGAAATCTATAAATCCTTCTTTAAAGTTTTCAAGAGTTAAAGTACCTTCTAATACAGCCCTATTCAATTCTCTAATTCCTTCAGCTAATCTAGTTTGAAGAATATCAGAAATATCATCGAATAACTGACGCATAATATTACGCTCAGCTGAAACTCTATCTTTGACTGCTTGAAGCTTAGCATTCTCACTAAATAAAACTTGTTCTAAATCTTCTTGTTTGATTCCTCTAACCTGAGCAGCAATTTCAATATCTTTTTCTAAAGAAGCAATTTTTGTTTCCAAATTTAATTGCTCTGCCATTAAATCTTTATTAGTAGCTATATTAGCTATATTAGCGCTTTCTATTTGGGCTTTGTTTCTTTCTTTAATTAATTTTAATATTTTATTATTAGCATTAATTTGGGTTTGAAGTACCTTTCTTTGTGAATCAGCAGTTAGTGTTGCTAATTCTGCTTGTTTACTTGCAACAGTAGTAGATAATCCTTCTATATCTTTTATAAGATCTTGTAAAACAGCAATATCTTTAACTGATCGTTCAGGAAAAGTGTTAGCAAATAATTTAAAATCACCAGTCTCAAGAAATATAAGTTCTTGAACAGCTTTAACAAAAGCAGATTCAGGCCCTAAAGCATCTGCTAATGCTAGAACCATTTCTCTTTGTGCTATTAATATTTCTACTCTTTCTTTAACTAAACCAATTTGAAAATCTCTTTCGGCTTTTTGTTGCTCTGCTCCAATTTTTGCTAATTGTTCTTGCGCGTCAGCTACTAGTTTTCTTTGTTCAAGAACTTCATTTTCATTATTTATTTTTGTAATTTCTAGTGCCTGTTCTTGTTTTAATATACGTAAATCTTCTGCATGAGCAATTTTTTGATTATCTTTTTTCTGTGCTACTATTGCTAAATCTATTTCTAAATCTTGACGTCTTTCTTCTATTTGTCTAGTAGTATTAGTAAATTCTAGATCAATTAATCTTTTTTGCTCTGCGATTTCTATTAAAGCATTAGCATGTTTTATACCTGCAATAACTAATTCTCTATCTTGAATCTCCTTATCAGTAACTAAATTAGGAAAGAAACGAGTGTTCTCTAAATCCGCTTCCGCAGAGATTAAAGTTCTTTCTTTTTGGTTTCTTTTTTGTGCAGCTTCTAATAATAATTGATTATTAAGAATATCCCTACTTAAGTCTAATGTATCTCTTAAAACTTTTACTCTTTCTTTTGCTAGTTCACCATTTGTAACTAATAAATCATTTCTCTTTTTAAGATTTTCTAAACGTAACTTATCAATTCCTAATTGAAAACTAGTAATTTTAAATTCAGCATTATTATCTGCTTGAATTTCAGCTAATTTATTTTGTGCTGCTTTAAGAGCTAATTGAGCATCTAAAAGAGCTATTTGTTTCTCTAACTGAACTTTTCTTTTAGTTTCTGAATCCAGTAATTTTTTAGTATCCTGAACTATTTGTACTAAAGTTCCTGCGGCAGCTTTTAATGCTTTATCTCTATTTTGTACTAAATTATTTTGTCTAGCATCTCTCTCCACTGGAGATGTCTCTAAAGCCTCTTTTAATTCTTTTATTCTTTCTATTGCTGGCGCGGGTATAACATTACCTCTACCAAAAGCATTTTTTACTCCTACTGCAAAACCAGCAGTTATTGATAAAAATTCTAACTGATTTTTAGCAGCTTCTTTAGCTGTTTCTGCTAACTTTCCTGTAAAGATATTGATATTACCTTTCTCAACTATTTTATCTACCGCTGATAAAGCAGAAGAAAATGTTTTAGAGATAGCTAGTCCTATAGCTTCTACTTGTTTTAATCCTCTTAATACTTCAGACTGTTGACCAAGTCTTTTTTCCATTTCAGCTATAAGATCAAGAATATCTCTAAAAGCAGCTCTACCAATAGGAGGTACTGTTAATATTTCTTCTGAAACTATATCTTTAATATTTTGTAATTGATCTCCTAATCCTCCAGTTTTTTGTGAGAATTTTTCTGCATCAATTGATCCTGCTTTAAAATCTTTAACTAAACCACCAAAAGTTTTTTCAAAAATAGTAGCAGAGTCTACTGCTTCTGCAGGGAATAAACCAGACAAAGTAAATTGTTCTCTACTGGCATCTAATTCTCCTATTTTTACAAAAACATCATTAATCACTAATAATAATCTATTACCGGCTACGTCTGCTTTAATGAATCCTTCTGCTAGTAACTCTCCTATTTCATTACTAGGAATACCAGTAGTTCTACTTAAAGTTCCTGCTATACTAATTAAAGAAGCATCAATTAATGAAAATCTTTCAATAAGAACTTCTGTAGCTAATTGATTAAAAATATCTCCTGTTTCAATAGATTCTAATCTTATCTTTTTTAGTTGTGCTAATACACCTTCACCAAAAGTAGTAATACCAGGGTCTATAACAAAATCATCTGGATCTCTTCGTACAGTATTTCCTAATTCTGCTGCTAAAGCATCTTCTCTTTTAAATTGTTCTTGTTGAAGATTAAAAGATTGTAATATAACATCATTTGCGATCTTTATTACTCTAGTAGTTTTTATTGCCTCATTTGTAATATCTGAAAAACGATCTCCTATACTTTCTAATTTAGTTTCTGATGCTCCTAATCTTATAAATTCATCTGTTATATTTTTAATTCCGGTAGGATCACTAGAACTAATTGCTATAACTCCTTGTTTAACATTTTCTAATGTTCCAACAAAATCATCATAAGCTTCTTTAAGAGCTCCTATTACATCTTTATCAAATAGCGTTCCTACAAAATGTACTACACTTAATATACCAATAAGTCCTACTATAATAGAAAATGCTCCTTTAAGAACTACTCCTAAAACTGCAATACTTTTTGATAAAACAGTTGCAGCTTGAGAAAAGAATAAAGCTTGTCTACCAGCATTTGCAGTAGCAATACCATAAGCTTTAGTAGCAGCTTCTGCCCCCCTAATCCTGTTAGTAGAGTTTTTAAAAGCATCACTACCTTTTTCTAATCCAATTCTTCTAGTTCTTTCTAATTTAATTACTTCTTTTAAAGTTCCTAAATCCTTTTTTTGCTGATCAAAACTTATAGTATCATCAGATAAAAATCTTGCTTTGGCAGCTGCTGCTTCTGTTTGTAAGCCTTTAGGTATAGCAAAAGCTCTAGCACCTTTAAAAGCATTTGCTCCTATCTGTTTTTGTGTAGCAATGAGTTTTTGATTTGCTTCAGTTAAACTTCTTGTATTTACAGAAGCTTGAGCTAATACTTTACTAAATTCTTCTAAATTCTTTACCTGATTTGTAACAAAGCTTCCTATAAGAGTTGCAGCTTTACCAAAGATTAAAGCTAAAATACCACCAAAAAGAAGAATTTGATTTCCTATATCATCTCTGAAAAAATTTGCAAAAGGAACTAATACATTACCTAGAAGTTGTCCAAAACCTAAAGCTAAAGATATTAAAGAAGCTTCTAATTGTTCAAAACTTTTCTGTGCTGAACCTGAAGAAACATCTATAGTATCAAACTTTCTTTGTCCTTCTTCAATAACTGCATTGACGAATGCTTGTCTTTTTTCATAGTTAGTTAAGCTAGAAGTAGCCAAGTTTAACTTATTAGCATACTTTTCTACTGCTGGATCAATTCTGGTAAAAATACCTAATTCGTCTAATAGTTCAGGCTCTAGTTTAGAAGCACCTCTGATAACACGTTGTAGTGCATCAGTAAGATTTCTACCTAAAGCTCTACTTGCTTTTAACGAAACTTTAGTAAGATCTTCAATTTGTTTAGTATTAAAACCAGCGGATAAAGCAATGTTAACATTTTCTGCTGCTTCAGACAATTCTAACTGTCCTTGAGTTATCTTTTCTACGTTAGCTAATAAAGTATTAGCATTTTGACCTATTGCCAATGCTAGTGCCCTAGTACCTCTTAGAATGGTTTCAGCTCTTGCAGCTTTAGTTAATGCAGAAAATGCTTGTTGTAATGCGAACACAGTTGCGGCTGCTCCAGCATAAGCAGCTACAAGACCACCTAATCCAGCAGCCTGTGAAGAAAATTGTTTACCAGCAGAAGCAGATTGTTGACCAAGACGTGTTTGCGCTTTGGTAACTTGATTAGTGGCAGCTACAGTTTGTTTAGCGCCCTTAACCTGCATTACTGTCTGTATAATATTTTTTATTACAGCCATTTATTTCCTGTGTTCATTCAACTTTCGTTGTTGTTCATAAAATTTACTAGCTTCACCTATACAAAGTAATAGACCCTCAAAAGTTAAACGTTTATTAGGAATATCATATAATTCCATAATATCCATCAAACCTGCAAATTCTTTACCCATCCATACCCCATTCATACCTTCTATTTTATCAGGTAGAATATTGTAAAGTAATATTGAGTATTGAAAATCATTTATTAAATCTCCAACGTCCATAGGTTCCTGAGTTAAATCAGGCTCCCAACCCATTTCTTCACACATTAAATAATATTGTTCCTTAGTTAATATGCGCCCCTGTCCAAAATGGTCTTGAAGATACTTTTTTAGTTTTTTTCCGCTTCTTCCCGATCTTGCTGTTCAAAAGTTTCTAAATTATCCATAGCATCTGTAATAAATCTATCAAATACAGTACTATTAGTAATTAAGTCTAAAGCTTCTTCATCAGAATAAGGAATTTCTTCTTCTAAATCAACATCCTCAGGTAATTCTACTGGTAGTAATTTACTTAAACCACCAACAGTTAAGCCTCTCCAACCAACAATAACTTTTTTAGTATAGTCTTTAATAAAACTATCATTATCAACAGTTTCATCTCTTTGATGGGTTATTTTATTCCATTTAGTTTGTAGATTTCTACTTCTAACTTTAGTTAATTCATCTCTTGTGATATATCTAAGGTTTACAAAAAACCCTTCTACATCTTCATATTCTACTTCGACAACTCGATCTATTGCCATTAAATTTTTAATTCTTGACATTACTGTCCCCTTTTATATATAAAAAGACGTTCACCGTTTTATCAACTATTGACTCGGCGAGGGGAAACCAAGTTATTCGTTGCGGTGAACGCCCATATGTTATTATTTGTTTTATATCCCCTCGTAAGTTTTGCTATTAGGTAGGATCAGACACAAAAACGACTACTTCTCCACCATTTCCACACGAAACTACTGGCTCTTGAGCCTGATAGTTCACAGTAACCGAAATAATATCTTCGATATTATGAACTGGAAGTTCGTATTGAACTGCAGGCATATAAAATGCCATAAATGGTGCTGTAGATCCGCCTACTTTAATATTAGCATTAGCAGCTATAGAATGTGATACTCGCGAATCATCTAAAATATTTCTTAATAACTGTGCAGTATCTGGATCTCCGGGTCGTAAGTAAGCAGCTAAACTACCAGATATATTTCTTGCTCCGGTAAAATTACCAATAGGAGTATTAAGTTTATTAAGCTCCTCTGGAGTCAAGAATGTTATGTTATTATTCCAAGACCAGGATAATGTAGTTACTGGGAAGGTATAATTAACAGCAGCGCCACCTTCGGGAGTATGAAAGATATCAATAGTAGATAATCTATTCTTAATAAAAGCAGCAGTAGTTGTAGTTCCTGCTATATTATAAGTTTCCCAAGGATGATAAGCAGATGCTTGACTAACAGCAGCGAAATTACTATTAGCAGTAATAGTAGAGCCATCATTTAATACTCCACCGAAAACTGCAATAGCATTATTTCTAACTAGTCCTGTTAATTCATCTAATTCGTTACCAAAACCTGTCCAGGTAGTAGTAGCAATAGCATCAATGGCTGCATCAGTTGTTGCTTCATTTACGGAAGCATCAGAAATCTGATAAACAACATTATCCATTTTAATGTATAAAAATTGTTCTAAGGCAGAACCAAAATTAGAGTTATGTGCTGCTACATTAGCAGTAGTTGCTCTATTTACGGTGTCAAAGACACCTCCATCTTGCCATGCGCTATTCTCTTCTGCTCCAACTGCTGGAGCCGCATTAGAGAATAATGATTGCCATAAATACCAATCTGCTAAAGGCTTAACATTACTTGAAGCCGGGCCTCCTGCATCATCTGCATCGGTGTCCCGAGCGCCGGTTGGTCTAACATAAGTTTGGAAGTTCCAATCAACTGGATTAATAGCAGTATTGAATCTAGTTGTGGATCTATCTGGAGTAGTACCACTTTCTAAAGCGGTGATATCCTGTGTGGCGGTTGCCTGAGAAACTGCGTAACCTGCTAGAACTTCTACTTTCCATGTGTTAGAAGGGGTCATAGTAGTTACAGCAGCTCCACTCTTTAAATCAACAGTGGAGAAGAAGACCTCAGTGTTTCGCTGTAATTGTAAGTCGCAGCTCATTTAGTTTAACTCCTTATTTCTCTAGCTCGTATAAAACGGTAATAAATACTTCACCTATACCAAAGGGTTCTATTAACCCTTCGTCATTAGAAATGCTGTCTATAATTATATCTTGTATTCCTAAGTCAGTTTGTATTGGTAAGCTGTATATTACATGCTCTACATCAGCGGCTAGTTTTTCTAAATCCTCAGTTGGAGTAGGAGAATTAGTATAGCATCTTATTACTATAGGCAATTCAGCCTCTACCATATATTGAGTATTATATATTCTTGTTTCATCTCCTGCTTGTAAATAAGCAGAAGGAAAATCATTAACCTCATCTATAAACTTAATTCTTCTAAAAACATTATTAAAGAGATTAAGATTATAAGTATATGATGGATTAAAAGTCGATACCCCTCCATTAATTTTCTTTAATTCAGTAACTATACTATTTACTATTTCTCTACGTCTACTAAGCATTATTTACGTATTATAATGAGTATATCATAACAAGACTAATGTGGCAAGTAATAATTTTTAACATATTCATTATACAGCCCTTATAATATTAAATTGTCTTCCAAATAGTTGTTGAGTAATCTGTCTGATATTTCCTTCAATTTGTTTTCCTGGTGCTCTACTAGTTAACTCATGCCCTATATATCTAGGATCATAGAAATATCTAATTAAATTATTTCTATAATTTATTATCACTCTTACACTAGTAAGAAAAGTTCTAGTTCTATTAGTTAAGAAATCTTCACTTAAAGGAGTTCCCCCAACAGGACCTTCTGGCATTTGTTTATCCATTCTTTTTTGAAGAAGAGCAGAAAATTGAACAGAAGAAATAAATCTACCCTTACTAATTGCTCTTCTTTTACTTTTTCTTTTAACTACTTGACCTATAACCATAGGAATACTACCACCAGTAGCTGTTCGAATACTGATATCAAAAATAAAAGCATTCTTACCTTGACCAACTTTTCCTATTAATCGTTTTCTAGCACTTTTATTTTTAAAGGCAGTAAATCCTTGTAAATATTTATTAACGGGCCCTAAAATAGCATCTTTTTCAGCTTTAGCAAGTGCTTTTATAATCTCTCTTTCAACTGTACCTCTTAAAGATAAAACAATCTTATCTCTATTATCTCCCCCAATCTTTGCTTCAAAAAATCTAGTATTAAATTTATTAGGGGGAATATTAACTGCAACAGCCCTAGCTGTTTTATCAGTTAAATTAAATATAATTAAATCCTTAGCTTTATTATAGAACTTAGCTTTAACTTTAGGAAATCTTACAAAAATATTATTGAAAATAAAATCACTAGCTTCCTTACCTTTAGCGTCTTTTAACTGATCTAAAAGACCATCACTAGGATCTACTTCAGCACCTTTTTTTAAAATGTTAGAAGAAAAAACAGAAAATTCTCTTTCATCTAATACTTCATCTTTTATAAGAGTAGAAATTGCTGCTTGCCCAATACCTAAAGCTCTAAAACTTCTTTTTTTTGTTTTTTTCGATATCTGCGCTACTCCAGTTTCTCTAGCTAGTATTTTTGCTTCTGGAGTTGTTCCACTTAAAAATCCAGGAACTGCCTCCTCATCTATTATTTCTATAAAATCTGGCTCTAAAGTTTTACCTGTAGTACCAACAACTTTAAATCCAAATTTAGTAGCAAATTGTGCTTCTATATGTCTTTGTAATTCATCAGCAGTAGCTTTTTCTGTTTTAGATTTATTCTCTTTTAACGCTAGAAAAGCATACTTACCATAGTCTAAAAATAAATCTTTATCTAATACTGTTGTAAATAAAGTTACTCTAAAAGTCATTAGGCTATAAGTATTCTATAGAAATCAAGTATTCTCTTAATATGAGGAGGAAAATCTGATTCTGTTAATGGATATTTTTGTTTGGTTTCTCCTTGAAAAGTCATAGCTCTATTACCTTGGTCTTGCTTATATAAAAGTTTAATATAATCTAACGCAGCTAATTTTATATCTTGAGGAGTTTCATCGTACCCACCATTATATTCTATTTTAACTGCTCCTGCATAATTTTTAAATATAGGAGGATAGTTTATATCTAAGTTAGGAAAACCAGAATTAAAACTGACATCCCTGGAGACTTGTCCTATTTCAGGATCAACTACGTATTCTACTACCGCATTAGAATTTCCTACTGTATTAGAGCGCTCTCCTGTAAAAGTAACAGGTCCTTGTAATGGAACATATTGTACTCCATTATACTCAGCAACTAAATTTACATTATTAATAGGTAGTCTATTAACAAAAACAGAAGTTCTACCTCCGTCATGTATTTCTGTTACTAATTGAGATGCAAATTCCCTACCACAATAACCTTCTATAACCGCAGATGCATAATTAGCTAAACTACCAAGATTAGCATCAGTAGTTACTGAAACATCACTGGTTATTTGAAGATAATCTTTTATTTCTTGAATAGTAACAAGAGCCATTATTACTTACTCCATTTACCCCAACGTTTTTTACTACTTTTATTAGATTTATCTACTATAGTTTTTGTAACTTCAGGTACAATAACTTTCTTAACTTCAGGT
>SDBT01003569.1_pt1 | contig 26811 bp, 25 predicted proteins | sample 2277101 | NCBI WGS metagenome assembly SDBT01 (sample SAMN10404973, study PRJNA504765) | marine sediment metagenome | isolation source: marine sediment core GS10_PC15, 103 cmbsf | place: Arctic Ocean: Southern Knipovich Ridge | collected 2010 | reverse complement strand
CCGTGTTAATCCGTGGTTAATACAGTCCTTTAGAAAGAGGACAAACTTTATACATATATTAAAATCGTAAATGTTTTTTAAGATTCCCCACCATAGGTGGGACAGAGGTAAGTAAGATTGACGATAAAAGGTAACAAAGGAAGAAGGTATAAGGTATAGGGTATAAGTAATAACATTTTATTATTATGAAATCATGGAATACTTCATCCCGATAAATCGAGAGGATATTGATGATTTTAAAAGGAAATCTGGTAAATCAATTCGTGAAATTAGTCCTAATTCGTGATAATTCGTGGAAAAATTTTTTACCCCTTTGCCTAGATTATTACTTCTTAACATCAAACTCAACTTTCTCCACACTAAACTTCGCATAGCAAAATTCGATGTCATTATAATGCCAGATGGCCCTGCCCCCCGTGGGTATCAGCATGTTATCTAGCTCTTTGTAATCACCCACAGGTGTGGACCATCTTGTTCTGATATAATTTTTAGGATCATTTTTATCCCGGTTCAAAAAACGGTCATCCGTAATATAATTGACCAGAAGGCCCTGATCATTAAAATGGAGTTCAGCACCTACTGTCATTCCATAATCGGTGAAATTAACCGCGACAACATTCTCGCTGATCTCCTTCCAGGATAGCCTCTCCTTTAAATGTATAAGAGCCCAGGGGAACATCAGAAAAGCATCATTAAGATAAGTGGTCAATTCGCCGATATCAAAAGCTTCCCCTTTTTCATCAAAAATCGTTATCAGCCGCATCAGTTTTCCGGTCATATTGCCATGGCCCTTTTGGTAAATATCCGATCCGACCATGGAAAATAGGCCCATCAGATCGGCACGGATATAAAAGAGTCGCAAAGGCTCTGTCAGGGAATTGAATTGTACTGTATTCACTTTTATCCACGGTTGATCGATGGCCATTTTAAAATCGCCATTAAAATGTAATACGGCATTCCGATAGAGGGGTTTTCCAACCATACATCGTTTTCTCATATATTTTTTTATCAGCTCGGGGAAACGCTCCAGATCAATTTCTGTAACGATTTTCTGTGTACCATTAAAATAGGTATCCGGTAAATTTTCTAAGGCCCCGGTCAGTTTGTCTTTCAGAGAGACATTTTTTAAAACCAGGAGCACAACGATTAGTATGACTACGATGATCAATATTATGATGCTTATCTTCATGTTTAATTCCTAATATTATTATTAAATTATATTATTTTGACCTGATGTTTACACATCTTAATCTTAGTATAGTGGCCAATTTATAATAAGTTGAATAAACCTTGTGTTATCCCGCACATGTGATGATGATGGATTCATTCATTTTGATTTGATACAATATTTCTAATTTAGCTGAATGTGTATCCGTAGAGACGTCCCGCCGGGACGTCTCTACAATCCAATATTCTGATTCAATCAGGCTAGCCATCCATAACGATTCAAAGAAACGAAAATATTAAAATTATCAACACGAGGTTAAGCCAACACAATTAAATTCTCCGACCCGGAAAGATCATAGCAGCTTAATTAGAAAAAATTTCAATTGCTAATTTTTTCACCAAGTGCTACCTTATAGATAAGGCACTGGGTACTAGGTACTGGGAAGCGAGAAACCAATTTCAGACAATGATATTTATCAACTGATTACCTATTGACTATTGATAATTCACAATTAAAAATCAAAAGGAGACCCACATGTCCTGTTGTCACAGCCATATGAACAGGCGCGAGTTTCTGGAGATTGCTGCAGCCGGTACTGCTGCCATCAGCCTTGCCGGTGCTTCGCATCTCTATGCTGATAAAACACTCAGTGAATGGGATCCGGAAACACCTTTTCTAGAGATCGGAAAGAAATTAACCATTCAACCGGTGTTGATGTACACCGTTTCAACTCCCAGAAAACAGCGTTCCTACAAATCCTGGGGTGGTATTCAGGATGATGCAGCGGCGGATGAGGAAGTCAAACGTATCTCACAGGAATTAAATGGGATAGCTAAATCAACAGAATTCCCGCTGGAATTTTTACCGGTAAAAAAAGTAAAAACTGTTGAATCTGCAGCGGAGATTCATAAGGGTAAATTTGATGTCCTGATCGTTTATCCTGCCAGAGGCGGCGGTGATTTGTTACGCGCTTGTATCTCCAGGGAGAAAAATACGCTGATCTTTGTCCGGCAAAAATCGGGCCCGGTCTATTACTGGTATGAGGCCCTGAGTGTCCGTTACCTGCAGACCGATGATCAGACAAAGGAAGAAGCGGCAGCAGAGGGCAAATTCGCCAGCATTCAGGATGTGGTCGTTGACGATACCGCTGAATTGCATTGGAAACTGCGTGCCCTGTTCGGGATTAAGAATTTTCTGAGTACGAAAATTATTGCCCTGGGTGGACCGATGGGAAAATACAGCCCACAGGCACCGGAAGTGGCCCAAAAACTTTATAACTGGGAAATCGTCAACATCTCCTATGAAGAATTAAACAAACGGATACAAAGCGCACGCGCCGATAAAAGGTTAGTAAAAAAATCAAAAGAATGGGCACAAAGATATCTTGCAATTCCTAATACAATTTTGAAAACCGATCTGCAGTTTGTGGATAACTGTTTTATCCTCTACTGGATTTTCAGGGATTTGATGGAAGAGCACAACACCCCGGTATTTACCATCAAAGATTGTATGGGAGCAGTGATGCCCATGTCGGAAACGACGGCCTGTCTGACCCTTGGTCTGTTGAATGATGAAGGTTATATGGCCTTTTGTGAATCGGATTTTGTTATCATTCCACCGGGCGTATTATTACGCTATATTTCCGGTAAACCGATCTTTTTACACAATTCTACTTTTCCGCATAATGGTGAAGTGACTTGTGCCCACTGTATCGGTCCCCGGCGGATGGATGGAAAAAAATATGAACCAGCTGAAATCATGACTCATTATGAGTCCGAATATGGCGCAGCACCAAAAGTCGAGATACCAGTCGGACAGGAGTTAACCTTTCTCGATCCTGAATATAGTGAAGGCCGCTGGCTGGGATTTAAGGGCAAAGTCATAGGCAATCCCTATTATGAGATTTGCCGTTCCCAGCAGGATGTGGAAATATTGGGGAACTGGAAAAGATTAAAGAACGAGGTCCGCGATTCCCATTGGGTAACAGTTTATGGGGATTACCTGGATGAGTGTGGTTACGCTGCCCGGAAACTGGGTTTAACCTGGGAGAACATCTCAGAAACTATTTAATTTAAAACTCGTAGAAGAAACAGGTTTTTTTATATAGGGGAAAATTGTATGACTTCCCCTGTTTTTCTTAGTAACTTATGCGATCTTAAAGAATCTAAACACAAAGAACACTAAGAAGGCACAAAAGACACAAAGTTAAAAAGCAATGAAGAATTTAAAAACATGATTTATTATGAATTCTCAACTTTTTAGCCTTTTAAATTGTTTTAATTTTTTGTGTACTTCGTGTTACAACAAAATAAATTTTAACCTCAATTATTAAGACAAGGGAATCAACATGTACAAGTTTATTTTATTAACGATTATCGGAGGTTTATTTTTAATGGGCTGTTCAAAGAAAAATCCCAATCCCTTTTACAACGAATACGATACACCTTTCAAAACACCCCCCTTCACTGAAGTGAAAATGGAATATTATATGCCTGCTTTTACGGACGGTATCCAGCAGGAAAAAGAGGAAATCCTAGCTATTGCCACAAATCCTGAAGCACCGACATTTAAAAATACCGTTGAAGCGATGGAAAAGACAGGTGAACTTTTAGAGAAAGTGAACAATGTTTTTTATAATCTCAAATCATCCGATACTAATGATGAGATGCAGGAAATCGCCAAAAAACTTTCTCCCATGCTTTCAAAACATCGTGATGATATTCGTTTGAATAAGCAACTCTTTGAAAGAATCAAAACCATCAACAAGCAGAAAGAGAACCTGAATCTGAATGTAGAGCAGAAAAAACTACTGGACAAATATTATAAAGCTTTTGTCCGTGGCGGTGCCAACCTTAATAAAGAACAAAAAGGCAAGTTACGTGAAATTAATAAACAATTATCTCTTTTGACCTTACAGTTTAGTGAAAATATATTAAAGGAAAATAATCAGTTTGAACTGGTGATTGAAAATAAAGAGGATTTGGCTGGTTTGCCTGATGGCGTGATTGCTGGCGCCGCTGAAACCGCGGCCAGCCGTGGTCATGAGGGTAAGTGGGTTTTTACTCTTCATAAACCGAGTTTGATTCCATTTCTTCAGTATTCTGAGAAACGGGATTTGCGCGAGATCATGTTTAAGGGATATATCAACCGCGGAGATAATAACAATGATCTGGATAATAAAAAGATATTAACAAAAATCGCTGCCTTACGCGTACAACGGGCAAATCTACTTGGGTATAAAACCCATGCGGATTATATTCTGGAAGAAAACATGGCCAAGAATCCCGACAAAGTATATGCCTTATTGAATAACCTTTGGAAACCAGCTTTAGCTAAGGCCAAAAATGAAGTAAAAGAGTTACAGAAAATGATCTATGCTGAAGACCAGAACTTTAAATTGCAGCCCTGGGACTGGTGGTATTATGCCGAGAAAGTTAAAAAAGCAATATACGATCTGGATGAAGAAATGATCCGCCCTTACTTTCAGGTTGAGAACGTTCGCCAGGGAGCGTTTGATGTTGCCACAAAACTTTTTGGTATCACCTTTACTGAAAGAAAAGACATTCCGGTTTATCATGAGGATGTCACTGTATATGAAGTAAAAGAAGCAGATGGTACCCATATTGGCATATTGTATACCGATTATTTTCCCAGAGAAAGTAAAGGTGGCGGTGCCTGGATGAATGAATTCAGAGCACAGTCCAATATGGATGGTAATGAGATAAGGCCGTTGATTGTCAATGTTGGAAATTTCACCAAGCCTGTTGGGGACAAACCTGCATTGATCAGTCTTGATGAAACAAAAACTTTATTTCATGAATTTGGTCATGCCCTGCATGGGTTACTTACCGAATGTACTTATCCTACCCTATCCGGTACCAATGTATCCAGAGATTTTGTGGAATTACCCTCGCAGATAATGGAAAATTGGGCCTTTGAGCCGGAGGTATTAAGGTCCTATGCAAAACATTATAAAACCGGTGAACCGATTCCGGATGAGCTTATTGAGAAAATCGAGAGATCGGGTAAATTTAATCAGGGATTTGCAACTGTCGAATACTTGGCCGCATCATTTCTTGACATGGACTGGCATACATTGACCGAAGCGAAAGAACAGGATCCACAAAAATTGGAGGACAAATCCATGGGTAATATCGATTTGATTCCGGAGATCGTTTCCCGATATCGCAGTCCGTATTTTGCACATATTTTTGCAGGTGATCCGAGCTATTCCTCCGGTTATTACAGTTATATCTGGGCAGAGGTTCTGGATGCCGATGCATTTGCTGCATTTAAAGAAGCCGGCATATTTGACCAGAAAACAGCCAAAGCATTCCGGGACAATATTCTTGAACGTGGTGATACAGAAGATCCCCTGGTATTATATGTACGTTTCCGGGGTGCTGAACCTAAAATCGATCCGATTTTGGAGCGCAGAGGCTTGAACTAGAAAACCTAATCCCGATCCGGAAATATGCGGGGTACAGGTAAGTCCGGCTGCATCAGCTACCTGTTTGGTCTCCTCATACCAATCAAAAGGTACCGGTTCTTCATAAAAATCAACTAAGAAATTAAGAGTTTATACTTACGAATTAAGAATGTAAATATATTTCAGACCACTATAATTTCAGATGAATATCAGATATTTTGACACCACATTCTTTCGCCCAGGCTATCCAATCGGTATGTAATTCACGGGCTTTCTCCGGATACTTTTTGATCACATTTTTTAGTTCTGTGCGATCGGTTGAGATCTCATATAATTCCCAGACCTCATTGCGCGCTGCCACTAGTTTCCAATCTCCTTTCCTGATTCCGACACTTCCGATATGTTCCCAGAATAATACCTTATGTGGCTGTCTGACTTTACCCTGGAAGATGGGTAACAATGATTTTCCACGGGAGGGTAGTATCTTATTATTGTGATAGCTTTGCGGATATTCTGCTCCGGAGATATCACAGAAGGTCGCCATAATATCAATAATATGACCAGATTGATGGTTAATATCGCCTTCGTTTTTAATAATTTCCGGCCATGATGCAATCATCGGTGTGGTGATCCCTCCTTCATGGGTATACTGTTTATATTTCCGAAAAGGCGTATTACCGGCATTGGCCCAGGCTAACCCATAATTATGAAAACCATCCTTTCCACCCGGTGGTACACCATTTCCCCAGAAATCCTGCCCAAAAACACCCCCTTCGGCACAGGCACCATTATCGGAGAGAAATATAATTAATGTGTTTTTTGTTTTCCCCATTTCATTAAGTTTTTTCAAAACTTTTCCCACACCACGATCCATGGATTCCATTTGAGCAGCATACACAGCCATTTTTAAATCCATTTCCTCCTTTTTTTCAACACTCAAGGTCTCCCAGGCTGGAGCGATCGGATCCCGCGGTGATAGGTCTGGCGTTATATTACCAAAAAGGGCTAATTCTTTCTGTCTTTTGTAACGCTGAATACGTAATTCATCCCAACCAATCAGATATTTTCCCCGATATTTCTCGATATCTTCAGGCCAGGCATGAAGGGGCCAATGTGGGGCCGTATAGGCCAGATATAAGAAAAAGGGGGTTGAACTATTTGTCTTTTGATCAAGCATACGGATGGCTTCATCGGTGATGGCATCAGTTATATACCAGTTTTCCGTTGGAGGCATATATTCTGTATTACCCCGGGCAAAATGTCTTTTTATTCCCGGAGCCTTAGTTTTTCGGATATCAAAATAATTAGCACCGCCACTAATTAATCCATAATAATCATCAAATCCACGGTCCATAGGCCATTGGGGATGTTCTTCGCCTACATGCCATTTACCGGACATCAAAGTTGTATATCCGACACCTTTAAGCACCTCGGCCAGGGTGATACAATTATTGTTTAAATATCCTTGATAGGCTCCCGTTTCTGCCTTGGCCGGATTCCGTGTAATCATCGCCCCTATCCCTGCCTGATGAGGGTAAAGTCCGGTCAGAAGTGAGGCACGGGTTGGACAACATCGGGCACCATTGTAAAAGTTGGTAAAGCGGAGACCCTTTTGGGCTAACTGATCAATATTGGGCGTGGCAATCTCACCTCCATAACAACCTAAATCGGAAAAGCCCATATCATCGACTAAAATTATGAGAATATTTGGTTGCTTCACACCAGAAGAATTACAACCGGAGAACATCAAAATTAAAAGCAAGATTCCGCAGCTAAAGATATATAAAAGATTTTTTATTAACATGTTAACCTCCAACATCTATGGACTTCTTTACCACCAAGAGTACGAAGAATACACGAGGAACACATAATTCTCACGAAGCACACGAAGGTATATTTTATAAAATTTTAGTGTACTTATAAATACGTAACCGGTAGCTGGGAATGTGAAATTAAATTACAAGTTCCCAATTCCTAATTCCTAATGCTTTTCTCTGTGCCTGTGTTAAAGTGTTTTATTTTTGTTCTATGACTGGATTTTTAAGGATACCGATTTTCTCAATTTCCACTTCAACGATATCATCATTTTGAATCGCTCCCACTCCGCCCGGGGTACCTGTCGTGATAATATCCCCTTCTTCCAGGGTAAAATTCCTGGATATAAAGGCAATAGTCTCAGGTATGCCGAAGATCATGTGTTTTGTATTGGACTCCTGGACAAGTTTTCCATTTAAGCGGCATTTTATATTTAAATTCTGGGCATTACCAATATCTTCCGCTAAAACAACACACGGGCCCACAGGGCCAAAGGTGTCGAAAGATTTTCCCCTAAACCAGCCTGCTTTATCGGCACTCTGCAGATTACGCTGACTGACATCATTCATACAGGTAAAACCATAGATATAGTCATATGCCTTTTCCGGCGGGACGTTTTTGCACTGCTGTTTGATGATGAAAGCTAACTCGGCCTCATAATCAGTTCGCAATTCATCAAAATTGTAGTCCTTTAATATGGATGGTATGATAATAGGTTCGCCCGGTCCGATCAGGACATTTGGTGTTTTTGAAAAAAGTATCGGTTCTCCTGGTAGTTCCTTTTTAATACTTTTAACCTGTAAAGAATCTGACTCCGCTATATGGGCCTTATAATTCATTCCCAGAGCGATAATTTTTTGCGGCTTTATTGTATAAAAATCTGTCCGGTTTTTAATCGGTAATATTATTGACATTGATTATCCGCCCTCCTTTGGATAGTTATCATATAAACTTCTGAAAAATAGGTGAAATCCTGTTAAGGAGTCCTTCGGACAGGATGACAAAAAATGCTATTTTGCAGAATTCTATAAATATCAGTTTAAAAGATATCACAAGAATTTGAATAAAATTTAAGGAATTATAGAGACACAATCTATGGATTGCCACAAAATAGTAAGTATTTTGATACTAAGATCTGATCCGGAAATTTATTTTTATGGACATATTAGTTGTGCATTTGGATTTGTTTAAAAATTCATAATTCGTAATTTATAATCCAACCATAAATTAATTCAATTACTATATGACCAAATAAGGATCTATCATGAGAAAAATTCGATGGGGCATTATTAGTACTGCGGGGATTGGTGCAAAGAAAGTAATTCCTGCTATGCAACAGAGTCAAATTTGTGAGATCAATGCCATAGCTTCACGAGAAATAGATAAGGCCAAAAATCTAGCGGAGAAATTGAATATTCAAAAGTATTACGGATCCTATCATGAACTATTGGAGGATCCTGAAATCGATGCTATTTATAATCCTCTGCCAAATCATCTGCACGTTCCCTGGTCTATAAAAGCGATTCAAGCCGGTAAGCATGTTCTTTGCGAGAAACCGATTGCTCTATCTGTGGCTGAAGCGGAATCCTTCCTCGAGGTTTGTCAATCTTACCCTGACATTAAAGTTATGGAAGGCTTCATGTACCGGCATCACCCGCAATGGCAGAAAACGAAGCAGATGGTTGATGAAGGCATGATAGGTACTTTACAAACCATAAATTCTGTGTTTTCCTATTATAATACTGATCCGGAGAATATTCGTAATATGGCAGACATTGGCGGGGGCGGATTGATGGATATCGGTTGCTATTGTATTTCCCTTGCCCGGTTTATTTTTTCTGAAGAACCTCAACGGGTATCAGGAACGATTAATTATGATCCTGATTTCAAAACAGATATTCTGACCAGTGGAATACTTGAATTTTCAAAAGGAACTTCAACTTTTACGTGTTCAACTAAATTATCACCTTACCAAAAGGTCAATATTTTCGGTAGTGAGGGACGCATTGAAATTGAAATTCCTTTTAATGCTCCGTCTGATAAACCCACCCGTATTTTTCACCTGCATAATGATAAAATTGATGAAATTACATTTGATATTTGTAATCAGTATACCATTCAGGGAGATATATTTGCGGAAGCTATTCTAAATAATACGGCTGTACCTACACCGATTGAAGATGCCGTTGCTAACATGCGGGTCCTCGAAGCGATTATTAAGAGTGACAGGGAGGGTACCTGGATATAATTAAAACGAATTTTAATAAATTTTTTAGGATTTTTCTATCAGGTTACGTAAGGCAAGCAGGTTTTCCTCACAAATATTAATGATACGCCCTTTAAGATAAAGTTGGTTATAAATCCTTGTTACAAAGCTAGCTGGTCTGTAGGTTGTCTCCACAGTTATCTCCGTGGTTCCATCCAGCAAGCGCTTAAGGTTGTATGATGTCTGGTAGTCTTTCAAGAGCGGATTTTCATTGAGACCTGCTCTTTCGAATGTCAGTTTTTTGTCAGTTTCAAGAACAGTCACTTGCTCCTCATGAAAAAGTGAAACCTCATAATCCTTCATATAATATCGAACGGTTGCCCCCTGCCAGAGTTGCTCACCTTTGTTCAGCATCACTTTATTAAGGTCTTTCTGCCAGACAACATAGTTTTCAATAGTAATGAGCTGTCGCCAGACTACATTAACCGGGCTTTTAATAACCTGGGTACGGGTTACATAGGTGTTTCTGGGTGCAAATATCCCTATACTAATCATTATCAATATTGCCACCACAAATAGTACCGCAAATATTTTAATTAATTTAGTCATTAATATTTCCGTCTGTTTAGCCCCTCCGGCATCAATAATAGGAATCTAACATAAGCTTTTCTCAAATGGTAATTTGATACTATCGTAGTAGCAACATCTTCTTTGTCTGGATAAAATTACCGGATTTCAGAACATAATAATATGTACCGGCACTCACTGATAGGCCGGAATCATTTCGACCATCCCAACTAATCTCATGTTTCCCTGCATGCAAGGTATTTTCCAATAACGTACGTACTAATCTACCCTGATTATCATAAATTTTCAAGCTAACATTTTGTATCGTACCGATCTGAAAGGAAATATTTGTGGAGGGATTAAAGGGATTAGGAAAATTTTGATATAGTTTATATGTTTGTGGAATCTTATTTTCTTCAACAGAACTTACTGTGATTAAATTATCAACCACAGATTTAATACTGGAAACCCGTACGCCCCCGCCCCGGTAGCGGACGATCCCTTCCTGATCGATTACAATGGATACATCAAGATCTTCATATGCCTGGTAAGTGCTCCATGTGCCGGAGGCTTCTAGACAAAGCGGATAAGTGATACCGGTGCTTTTCTGAAAATTTCCAACAGTATTAGCATTGCTTCCCGACCAGTAATCCAAACCAATGGCCTGGAAATTCTGACTATCATATTTCTGATTGATTTGTATCTCTGTGTCTGGACCAGACAAAATGCAGGTCCCTCAACCATGGCCAAAGAAAAAGAGATAGATCACTTTGCCTCTAAAATCTGACAAAGATATTGATCCGTGCGAGAGAGTGTTATGTGTAAAATCAGGTGCTTTTTCGCCGACCTTTTGAGCCAGTAATGGCGTGTAAGAAAACACATATACCAACAAAATTAAAAAATATTTCTTCATGTTTTTCTCCCGATAAATTAATATAATCTATGTTTAAGTTTCTTACGTGCCGCAGCAGCAACCGCAACATTTTTTATTTTAATTCTCCAAATATAATTCGTGGAGCAATCTTTTCTTTTGTTTGTTTCTTATACTACTCTGCGTATTTGCGAAAACTTAAATTACAAGTTTAGAAATCATTTCAACTTAGAGATTGCTGGTCAGGCGTAGTTCGAATCCTTCAAAGGGCAGCACTTGATAACAAACGCCAGCGGTACAGGCATTTCCCCCGCGGCGTTTTCCATAAAATAAGCTAATTAAATGTTCCTGGCTGTATTGATAACCGGCATTAAAACCGATCCAGTCCCTCCTTGGTTCTCCTGGATCCGTTGTACGTTCCATAGTCACTCCCATTGATAAGTCCGGTGCATATGATATTGAAATCGAAGCCAGTTGATTAACTACTTTGAGTGGAATGTTAAAATCCCTGATAAAATCCTGATATTCAATATCAATTGAGGTACCTAACCCCTGAAACCATTCTGTCTCCAAATAAACTCCATAGGTATATCTTTCTTTTTCCAGACGAATATCCTCATTAGCTAAATCGACAAATCCTTTCACCGTTATTTGCGGCGAGAAATAATATCCAAGTTCTCTAAACTTTTCTTTATATTCAAAATTTTTAAAGATTGTTTTGTTTTTGGCCTCTGCAATGTTGGTTGTCAGGGTTAGAACCGCATCAAAGGTATAGAAAAACTCCACCTGCCAGCCAGTTTCATTCAACGGTTCAAGACTATGAGTACTTCTGTTTAGCAAAGTATATTCATGTTCTTTTACCAGAGGGGGTGGATCATTAAATCCAAGAAAAAAATCGTTGTAATCCTTGTATTCAAGACTCAGACCAACCGGCCCCAGGAAGGTGTTCATACTTAGGTATAATGCATGTGCCGACTTATCTTTGAGATCAAAAAACCGGCTGGATGAACCGAACTGACCGGCATATTCTCCATATATTTGAACATTTAGAGGAAGATTTGCAGCCAGAGCAAAACTGGCAAATTCTTTGTATTCATTCTGCCGGTTTTGTCTGAGATAAGCTGTGGTAACCATCCAGTCTGAAATAAAGAAATTAGCCTGCGCGGCTTCGATTAAATTTTCACGGCGTATTTCCCGGGAAATTGCAGGTGGCAGATCTTCACGCAAGGTTCTTCCTCTTAATGCTTTAAACTCAAGCCACTCATTTTCATACCCGATCCTTACACCGTTAATATCACGATAAAAACCATATCGTGTACGCAGACCTGCCTGTTCTCTTATTACACCGGGAATTTCATAGGTTCGTAAAAGCAATCCACGTCCCAATATTTGATAAAAGTGACCAACGAGCAGGTCAATGTTCTCTCTATTAAAAGATACCGACCACTGGGTTATCTTATCATAGGATGCGCCATAATCACTATTCTGAAAATGCTCGAATCTCCCCATTAACAATATATCATTATACCGATATGATAGATTTAACTGGTCGAAATGTGTTGTCAGATTTGTCGGTTCTTCGTTTGGTAAGTTTCCCAATTGGTATTCGAAAATATTTGATACTGAGAGCTGTCCAAAAACATTGTTAACAACTAACAACAAAATGATTGATAAATTATTTTTCATCCTCGTTTTTCACTGATTCTTCTGTAAGAAATTTGCCGATCTCTTCCTCTAATATATCTTCATCACCAGGTCTGTAACCCCGGTGGAGGTATACAATCTCGTTGTCGGAATTTACAATCAAGACCGTAGGCATTGCAGTTATCTGTAGTTGGGCTATCAATTCACTGTTTGAATCGAGTAATACGGGGTAATTTATTCCTAAAGAATTAGCAAAAGGCCTCACCTTAGGCAAATTTCTGGGACTATCTACATTTATACCAATAAACTGTACCCCTTCGTCCTTAAATTTTGTGTAAAGATCCACTAATTTTGGAATTTCTCTCGAGCAAGGTTTGCACCAGGTGGCCCAAAAATCAATTACGGTCAGTTTTTCTCCCTTGATATCTGAGAAAGCAGTCCTTTTATTGTCCAGATCCTTTAATATAAAATCGTGCAGCTTAGCTGCTAACAAGGGGTTCACAGATAATAACAAAACCAAAAGCACTCCCATGTTTTTAAGAAATCTGTTTGTCATCGTATATTATTCCTCCTGTATAAAATATGAGCAGGAAAAATGGGTGCTATCTACTTTTTAATTGAACTTTCGTAAGAAGCCTTACTTTTCCTCTACATTTCTGATTTCATAAAACAGATGATTTATACTCTCATATCGTGATAGCAAGCACTTTTCGTTTATTTTTATATAACTAATTTTTGTTTTGAATTATTTTATTTAATTTTAATTTATATCAGTTAATTGATTGAACAGAAAGGAGTCAAATATTGTCAGTATTAATGGTATCCATATCGGGTGTCCGCGGAATTGTCGGAGAAAGTCTTACACCCGCCGTTATACAGAATTTTGCATTGGCTTTTGGTACCTATGTGAATCAATCATCTATTATCATTGGGGGTGATTCCAGAACCAGCGGCTCATTTATTAAGAACATCGTTAAGGGTAGTTTACAGGCTACCGGATGCAAGGTGATCGATATTGGGATTGTCCCGACACCTACGGTCCAGATGGAAATTCTCCATCATCAGGCAGCAGGTGGCATTGCAATTACGGCCAGCCATAATCCATCTGAATGGAACGGTCTGAAATTTATGGACGCTAATGGGCGCTTTTTAAGCCCTGAAAAAGCTGGCGCAGTTTATGAATTAGCAGATAAAGGGGATTTTAACTTAAAAGGATGGCAGAATGTTGGAAACGAAACAACTGATACACAGGCGAATAAGCGTCACATAGAAGCCGTGATAAATCTTCCCTATATCGATGTGAAGGCCCTGAAAAAAAGAAATTTTACCGTCGTTGCAGATTGTGTCAATGGTGCAGGAGGATTGATTATTCCCCTGCTTCTTGAGGAACTTGGATGTAACGTACATGTCATAAATGGAGAGGCCGATGGTCATTTTGCTCATACACCTGAACCGCTGCCGGAAAATCTTGGTCAGTTATCAAAAATGGTTATTGAGAAAAGGGCTGATATTGGATTTGCCGTGGACCCTGATGTTGATCGTTGTGCCATTATTGATAACACCGGTCAACCAATCGGGGAAGAATACACCCTGGCCTCTGCTGTGAAATTTATTCTGGGAAAAAAACTCGGACCGGTAGTCGTGAATATGTCAACCTCGCGTGCCAGCGAAGATATTGCCAAATATTATAACTGCCCTTTTTCGCGCTCTAAGGTCGGTGAGATAAATGTCGTCGAAGAAATGGCAAAAAATGATGCTATCATTGGTGGAGAGGGCAATGGCGGTATCATTCTGCCCGATATTCATCTCGGAAGAGATGCACCCATTGCAGTGGCTTTGTCCTTGCAGCATCTACTTGAATCCGGAAGTACCATGGCTGATCTTGTTAAGTCACTTCCTCAATATGTCATGGTTAAAAGCAAGATCGCGATCGGTGATTCCGATCCGGATAAGGTGATTAATGCTTTAATTGATAAATTTTCAGACCAGAAAATAAACTTGCTCGACGGACTAAAAATTGATGCGGCGGACCACTGGGTGCATTTACGGAAATCAAATACAGAGCCGATCATCAGGATCATTGCAGAAGCAAAAACGAAGGAGAAGGCAAATCAGGTTGTTCAGGACTATACAAAGATCATTAAAGATCTATTTTGATTAACCTCTATGTGAAATTCCACCTTTATTTTGGGCGAAAAAGTAGCGACGTGATTAATCGCGTCGTTACTTATTACGGCAAATGATATAGTCTTTTATTGTATATATAACACGTTTAAAATTCTATAAATTTAAATTCTAAAAAAAATATTCCCCAAAGATAAAAATGTAATATTTCCAGAAAATGTAATATTTTTATTGACATGCGAATATTTTATACCTATTATTGAACAAATGTTAAATATTAATGAACATTTGTTCAATAATGACAAAATCAACTGATGACATATCACTGCTTCTCGAGGTTGCCAGATTGTATTACCAGCACGATTTGAGGCAGCAGCAAATTGCTCAAAAAATTGGAATCTCCCGTCCCGGAGTTTCACGTTTGCTTCAACGTGCCCGGGAGAAAGGCATCGTACGAATTGAGATCAAAGATCCTTTTCAACTGGGTACACAGCTGGAACGGAATTTGAGAGATAAATTTAATCTGAAAAAAGTTATTGTAGTTCCGGCTGACGACAGACCTCAGGTATTAAAACGACGGTTGGGACAGGTTGCTTATGCTTATCTGGAAACCCTACTCACTGATAATATGATTCTGGGGGTTTCCTGGGGTACAACAATGCAAGAGGTTGCCAGGGCGGTTTTACCCAAAAGAAGAAAGAACCTGATCGTTGTTCAATTAAATGGGGGAGTCTCCAAAGCGACGTACGATACCCACGCCAGTGAGATTGCACAGGGCATTGGTTCTAAATATGAAGCCATTCCCTACCTGCTTCCATTACCGGCTATTGTTGACTCATCTGCTTTAAAAAATTCCATTATCTCAGATAAAAATATTGCCCGAACCCTAAAACTGGCAGATCAATGTGAGATAGCTATTTACACCATCGGGCTTTTTAATGAGAATTCCGTTTTGGTTAAGGCCGATTATTTTGATGATGATGAGATTCAATCACTGATGCTCAAAGGAGCAATCGGGGATATTTGCTCACGTATTATAGACCATGAAGGAAATATTTGTTCAAAATCCCTCAATGCAAGAACAATCGGCATTGAGCTCCATAGTCTGATTAAAAAAAAATATACGATTGCTGTAGCAGGCGGCCTGGATAAACTTCCCGCAATCAGGGCAGCCTTAAAAGGCCATTGGTTGAATACTTTGGTGGTCGATGACCAGGTTGCCGGAGATTTAATTCATAATTTTTAAAGATTATCATGAAAGGACTATATTAAAATGTCGGACATAAAAACAATCGCCATCGGCGCGGATCATGGTGGTTATCGTTTAAAAGAGACATTAAAAGTCCATCTGAGGGATCAGGGATATGAAGTCGGCGACTGTGGAACCTTTGGTGAAAAATCAGTCGACTATCCTGAGATTGCCACTGCGGTTGCGCGAAAAGTATCAGATAGGGAGGTACAATTCGGTGTTATCATAGATGGGGCGGGGATCGGCTCCGCCATGGTAGCCAATAAATTCCCGGGTGTCCGTGCAGCCCTATGTTATGATCTTTCGTCTGCTAAAAATTCCCGGGAACACAATGATGCTAATATCCTCACCCTCGGTGCCGGATTGATCGGTGTTGCCTTGGCTGAACAAATTGTCGACACCTTCCTCTCCCATGAATGTACGGTTGAACGTCACCTCAACCGGGTAAAAAAGATTGATCTGCTGGATAAAGTTGCCTATAGGACAAACGTCCCATCTGCAAATGATTTGATGTCCGGTGACACAATTCTAACCAATACAGATTTATCCCAGATCGCCCAGCGTGTAACTCAGATTTTAAATGAGACGGACATTCGGGTACCTCAAACTCAATTATCTACAGAAGAAAAATGCGACAATAATATGATATGCACTTGTGGTGTTTGCGTGGAAAGGAAACCCGAAACCATCAGACAATTTATTGGTTATGGTGTTGATAGAATTGGCTATCTCAATGCCGATGGTTGTGATTGTGTACCGGAAGATATTGCGAAGTGTATCGACCATACCATATTAAAACCGGATACCACAGAGGCAGATATTAGAAAAATATGTGCCGAGGCACGTGAATATCAATTTGCTGCCGTCTGTGTCAGCCCCAGTTATGTCTCTCTCGTAGCCAAAGAACTTGCTGGCAGTCCGGTGAAGGTATGCACTGTAGTTGGATTTCCGTCAGGGGCCCATTTGCCTGAAATCAAAGCGCTTGAAGCGAGAAGGGCAATACGGGATGGTGCAGAAGAAATCGACATGGTTATTAATATCGGCGCTCTAAAAAGTGGAAATAATGATTTAGTGTACCGGGACATCAGGCTGGTATGTGAAGCTTGCGAAGATGGTGGTGCCATCAGTAAAATTATTATCGAAGCAGCCTTACTTACGGACGATGAAAAAGTCCGTGCCTGTGAACTCAGTAAAAAGGCACGTGCCAATTTTGTAAAAACTTCTACCGGCTTTGGTCCTCACGGTGCCACTGCCGAAGATGTTGCATTAATGAGCCGGGTAGTGGCAATCGCCGGAATTGGTGTGAAAGCCGCTGGAGGAATTCGGTCCTTTGAAGATGCTCATAAAATGATATCAGCCGGTGCAACAAGAATCGGTGCGAGCGCCGGCATCAAAATCGTACAACGGGCCAAAGAAATTACGATCAGTAACTAATGTGTATAGGCGAAGCGTAGACTTCGCTGATACACGAGAATCAAAATATACAAGGAGGAAAAACAGTGGTAGATCTGAGAGCCTATGTTTTTTTGGATAATCTGCCACACCAATATGCTGTTTTTTTAGGTACAGTGGCACAAGGCTTTTTACCCATTGCCGGTATGGCTTCATTATATGTGGAAATTTCACCGGGAATTGAAATCAACCGTATTACAGACATTGCCTTAAAGTCAACCAAGGTAACGCCAGGTATGCAGATTGTTGAGCGTCTTTATGGTATGTTGGAAATTCATTCCTCCTCACAAGCTGATGTTCGTCAGGCAGGAAATTCTATTTTAGAGGCGCTTGATTTAAAGGAGAAGGATCGCTGGAAACCAAAAATTTTCTCCAGTCAGGTAATTCGCCGCATTGACGATCACCAGACACAGTTAATTAACCGCATGCGTCATGGGAATATGATCGTACCGGGACAAACTATGTATGTTATGGAAGTTCAACCCGCTGCCTATGCTGCCCTGGCGGCTAATGAAGCCGAAAAAGCATCCGAAATAAATATCCTTGAGGTTCGATCCTTTGGTAGTTTTGGAAGGGTTTACCTGGGAGGAGAAGAGCGTGATATTGATGTTGGATGGCAGATGGCAGTAAAAGCAATTGAAGAGGTTAGTGGTAAGGACAAACATTCGTAAGAGACTGGGTGCTGGGTGCTGGGTGCTGGGTGCTAAAAGTTTTATTCATCAAATCATTTTGTCAAGGACTATTTCAAATTAATAGCAGAAATCCCAATCCGGAAAAGAAAACCCAGAGCCGAGAACCGAGAGCCCAGTACCAAGAGCCCGGAAACGAGTATCCAGAATCAAATATCGAGTATCAGAATACAAAATCTATAAATCAAACACATTAACTTTTATAAGCGGAGAAATAAAAATGGCTGAAGCACTTGGAATGATTGAAACCAGAAGTTTTCCTGCTGTTGTTGAAGCAGCGGATGCAATGGTCAAAGCAGCAAAGGTTGAATTTGTGTCCTATGAAAAGACGGGCGGAGGATATGTCACCGCTGTAATCCGAGGAGATGTTGCTGCCGTAAAAGCGGCATGCGATGCCGGCCGCGCAGGAGCTACACGCGTTGGTGAAATTGTATCGGTACATATAATCGCAAGACCTCATCATAATGTCGATGCTGTATTACCTTTAGGACGTGTTAAAGAGGGTGAAACAGCGATGAAGGGAAAACAGTAAGTAACGTGGAGTAAATATGGTTCTGGCCAGAATATCGGGTACAGTGGTCTCTACCCAAAAAGAAAAAAGTATGGAGGGATTAAAATTTTTAATCCTCCAGCAAGTTAATCTGGATGGCAAAGATGACGGTGGCTTTGTCGTTGCCGCTGATGCTGTCGGTGCTGGTGTGGGTGAATATGTTTTATATGCCAGTGGAAGTTCTGCACGACAGACAATTTCTACCGACAAGCGCCCGTGTGACGCGGTCGTAATGGCTATTGTCGATAATTGGGAAGTCGGCGGAGATCTGAAATATAAAAAAGGTCTCGACGACTAAAAAATATTCTAAAGAAATTAATTAACAGCACAGGCATTCTTGTTGATAAGGGAGATAAACGCATTGTCGCAATTAAGCCAGGAACAAATCAATTCAATTGCCGTCGAGGTTGTTGAACTTCTCAAATCAAATACACCACCGGTCAGGGACGAGGAGAAAGCACAAAAATTAAACTCAGCGATCCCTCTTTCCAGTGACGGTGTTTTCGCAGATATTGATAGCGCAACCCGGGCTGCAAAAGCAGCCCAACAGCAGTTGATGGAGAACTCTCTTGAAAAACGGGCAGAGATCATCGCTAATATCCGGAAAGTGATGCTCCGGAATGCGGAAGAGCTTGCCAGACGGGCCCATATAGAAACCGGACTAGGCCGTACAGAAGATAAAATTGTAAAAAATCGCCTGGTAAGTGCTAAAACACCGGGAACCGAATTTCTGTATCCTTTAGCCAGGTCCGGAGACCGGGGATTAACCCTGATGGAACTTGCGCCTTATGGGGTAATTGGTGCTATCACTCCGGTTACGAACCCGACATCCACAATCATCTGCAACACCATCGGAATGATTGCTGCCGGTAACGCAATTGTATTTAATGTTCACCCGGCAGCAAAACAGGTAAGCGTGTATAACATTCAGTTATTAAACAAGGCCATCGCAGAAGTTGGTGGACCTGAGAACCTGGTAACGACTGTTTCTGATCCGACGATAGAGACTGCTCAGGAACTAATGAAACACAAAGATATTCGCCTTCTTGTCGTTACAGGAGGTACTGGTGTTGTGAAAGAAGCGATGAGAAGTGGTAAACGAGCGATATGCGCCGGACCCGGCAATCCGCCCGTTGTTGTAGATGAAACAGCGGATATCGATCTGGCAGCAAAGAACATAGTTGCCGGGGCCTCCATGGACAACAATATTATATGTGTTGATGAAAAGGAGGTCTTTGTCGTTGCAGCAGTTGCGGATGATTTACTTGATGCCTTTACTCGTCACAATGCCATCGTTTTAAATGACCGGCAAATTTCTCAATTGGAGAAAGTAATTTTTGCTGAAAATCGTGGCTCTGGAAAACCCGCGATAATGGAAAAAAGCCTCATCGGCAAAAATGTTCAGGTTATTCTCGAAAAGATCGGTATGAAAGTTGATGAGAAGGTTCGTCTTGCAGTAGCTCCGGTCGCCGCAGATCACCCGCTGGTTTGGAGTGAACAAATGATGCCGATCCTTCCGGTAGTACGAATGCCAGATGCGAACGCAGCGATTGATATTGCCATAAAAGCTGAACATGGTTTTGGGCATACTGCTGTAATGTATTCAAAAAACCTGGACAATCTTAGCAGGATGGCCAGAAAGACTAATTGCAGCATTTTTGTAAAAAACGGCCCCTCCTATGCAGGTCTTGGTCACGGTGGAGAAGGGTATTGTTCCTTCTCCATCGCCAGTCCGACAGGTGAAGGATTAACCAATCCCCGAAGTTTTTCCAGGGAAAGACGTTGTGTACTTGTAGATCATTTCAGGATAGTATAATGATAATTTACCCGGCCATTGCATTACTAGAATTAGACAGTATCGCCACAGGTATATACTGTGCCGATGAAATGATAAAACGGTCTCCGATCACTGTTATTAAGTCCGGAACTGCTCATAATGGTAAGTATCTCATCCTTATAGGCGGAACCGTTGCATCAACAGAAGAAGCTTTTTATGTGGGCAAATCGATAGCCGATGGAGAATTACTTGATCAGGTATTTTTAGCAGAGGTACATGCCCAGGTTCATGACGCTATAATTGGTCAACGGGGCCAATGCTTAAAAGAATCAATAGGAATTATCGAAACAGCAACAGCGGCCGCGGCGATTAAATCAACGGATGCTGCAATAAAAGGTGCAGATATCGATGTCGTTGAGATTCGTCTGGCCGATCATTTGGGAGGGAAAGCCTTTTCAATCGTATCTGGTGAAGTCGAAGATGTGCAATCAGCCATACAAGTGGCAAAGGAAAATGTGACAAATCAGAAATTCTGGATACGCGGGATAGTTATTCCTCATCTCCATTTTGAAATGGCTGAGCAAATTGAACAATCCACTTATTTTAAACAACTTAACATGCGACAACTTGAGGAAGGGGAATTATAAATGCATTTTGGCAAAGTAATCGGCACCCTTACACCCTGTATAATCTATGCCGGTCTGGAGGGTGTACCAATGCTTTTAGTCCAACCTCTGGATAAATATCAAAAACCTGAGGGCAAGGTTATTGTAGCTGCTGACTCCACAAGGATGGCTGCTCCCGAAGAAATCGTATATTATGAAGGTGGACGGGAAGCAGCTCTGGCCCTGGAGAAATGGTTTGTACCCGTCGATCACTCAATTATTGGTATTGTTGATGATGTTCATTATCTAGATCCGGAGATTCCATGATATTGGGACGTGTTTGCGGTGCTATTTATTCGACTATTAACCATGAATTTTATAACAATAAAAGGCTGTTAATAATCGACCGTTTAAATACAGATGGTTCTCCCACAGGAAAGTATCTTATTGCAGTTGATTCTGTTGACGCCGGATCTGGAGAGATAGTACTCATTGTGGATGAAGGAGGTTCCGCGCGTCAAATTGTCGATGATCAAGCAGCACCAATTCGATCGATTATTATCGGTGTGGTTGATCAAATAAACATATAATCGTGGAGAGTGCTTTTTAAACGAGGTAATCAGGCAAATTATTGCCAATAAACAGGGTATCAGAAATCAAATGATAAAAACTGATTGGGAAACAAGACGCGACATTATTGCCTGTGCTAAGAGGGCATTTGATAGAGGCTTGGTCGCAGCCACCGATGGAAATATCTCGGTCCGCATGGATATTGACCGGGTCATGATTACTCCCGGCGGGACTTCATTTGCCCATCTTAATGCAGGCGAATTGGCCTATCTCGATATTAATGGTAATCTTCTTGACTACACTTACAAACCATCGTCTGAATTACCCATGCATCTGGAGATATACCGCCAGCGGCCGGACATTCAAGCCATTATTCATGCACATCCACCTTACAGCACAGCCTTTACTGTTGCCGGTATGTCCATGGCAACCCCTGTCCTTCCGGAAGTGGTAGTCATGTTGGGTGCTGTACCAACCGCCGAATATGCCACCCCCTCTACCACGGAAAGTGCAGATGTAATTCGTGATCTAATAAAAAAACACGATGTGATTCTCCTTGATCATCATGGAGCGGTTACCTGCGGTGAAACTCTGGACGAAGCTTATTTTAAAATGGATAAACTTGAACATGCGGCCAGAACAATGCTTGCGGCGAATTCGCTTGGTGCAATAAATCCTCTTACAGAGGATAATATTAAAAAGCTGCAAATATTTAAGAAAAGATCAGATTCTACAGAAAACTATTAATTCAATTATAATTATTACGAAGTTAAATAAATTTAAAATTCTATTACTAATGTATAAATCAGAAGATCAACTATGACAGCCTATGAAATTATATCCCGGAAAAGAGACGGAAGAAAACTTACCTTTTCAGAAATTGAGTACTTTATAGAGGGTTTTACACGAAGTGATATCCCTGATTACCAGATGTCTGCCCTTCTCATGGCTATTTTTTTACGTGGAATGGACGAGGAGGAGAGTAATGCATTAGTACAAATATATATCAACTCAGGAGAGACGGTCGATCTGACCAGCCTCCCTGGTATAAAGGTTGACAAGCACAGCACTGGTGGTGTCGGTGACAAAGTGTCTATTATTCTGGCTCCTATTGTAGCAGCAGCAGGTGTACCCGTCCCAATGATTTCAGGGAGGGGGTTGGGGCATTCCGGCGGTACCTTGGATAAGCTGGAATCTATTCCCGGTTTCAGAGTAGACTATGATATATATGAATTCATAAAAAAAATAGAAAAATTAAATGTCTGTTTGATTGGCCAGACAGCAGAGCTTGCCCCCGCAGACAAGAAAATATATGCACTACGTGACGTGACTGCCACCATTCAATCCGTTCCGCTAATTGGTGCCAGCATAATGAGCAAAAAAATCGCCGAAGGGATCGATGCCCTGGTTCTGGATGTAAAAACAGGGACAGGTGCCTTTATGAGTGAATATGACCAGGCGGTTGAATTAGCCAGTGCACTTATCCGGATTGGTGAGAATGCCGGTAAAAAGACGGTTGCCTATATTACGGACATGAATAATCCTCTGGGAAATACAGTGGGAAATTGGCTTGAAATAGAAGAATGTATCGAATGTTTGCATGGTAAGGGACCTGAGGACCTGATGCATATTACTCATGTTTTGGCCGGTACTATGATATATTTGGGACAGAAAGCGGAGAGTATCGATGAGGGGATTGAAGCATCAAAAGCCCGTGTTAAAGATGGTAGTGCCTGGGAAAAACTCATTGACATCGTAGAAGAACAAGAAGGAAATACGGGTATTCTTTTTAAGCCGGAAACGTATCCTAAATCCGCATACCAGGTCGAGTACAAGGCAACGCATTCCGGCTGGATTGATTCTATTAATGCCTATGAAACAGGTGTGACGGGAATTTTACTTGGGGCTGGCAGAAAAAAGTATGATGATATTATCGATCCTAAAGCAGGGATTCGATTTCATTATAAACCAGGTGATAGAATTAATGCCGGAGAACCTGTTTTTACGATCTATACTGATAAAAAAGATGTTATTGACCAGGCTGTAAAAAATCTTTCGCAGGCATTGGAAATTTCTGAACATCCAACAAAATCACCCGAATTGATATTAAACTATCTTGACAAATCCAATATATAGGTAAATAGCAAAAAAATACGGTGTTTATTCAATTCCAAATTCCTAATTCGACGATATTAATTTAAACAATTTTCCAATAATTTAAAGTCATCAATCCCTCCTCGGCAGATCAAACCGTCTTAAACCATCCCAGGACATTTTACGTCGCAGTGGTAATGGAATCACCTCGCTTTCCAGGCATAATGGCACCCAGGGATTATCACGGGCATGATTGAGCAGAAAAAATTGACAGGCAGGCGTATCGCCATTTCCAATTAAGGCGATTAAATCACCCTTGGTGTTGATGGCTAAATCTACAATCATCACGGCATGTCCCTTTGTCCCTTTTCGTACGATATAATCACCGACATGTATTTTACCTCGTTCGACGGGCTTATAAGAATGATAAAACTGCTGGGTATGAGATTCGCTAAAAATCGTATAGAGATAAACCTTAAAGGAAGAATAGGAAGAATCGGGCCTGGTCGTTTGTCGTAGATTTACGTTCAGACCTTCGAAATATGGTCTGAATCCTGCTTTCCAGCTATCCCAGTATAACCAGGTTCCACCTGGTAATGGAAATCCCAAATTTTTTACCTCCTCTTTTTGCCAAAGGTATTCAGAATACATCCTTATGACAATGTCCATACATTGTTCTAATCGTCGGCCAGAGATATTCCACCTAACAACCGCAGCAACTATTGTATCCTCCCCGCTTTTAAAAACGTTTCCTCTGAAATCTAGAACCGGTGAGCCCTTTTTCTCTAATGGTAAGTTACGCAACCACTGTGCAAATCCGCCTTTATCAACAGCTACCCGCGTGTATTCTGCAGATGGCAGCGGAATATCGCCAATGGTATTCTGTGCTTTTACTTTTGATATGAAGAATATTTGAAAGACGATAAGAATTTTGATGGTTATTAAACACGGTCTCATATCAATATCAATCTGATTTATTACGATTTGCCTTGATGTTACGCATAAAATTTTTATAACCCGTTCTTAATACAGGACTCTTTTTAAATCGCGTTTTATATGAGGTTTCATCCATTTCAGACCATGCATCGAGTGGCGGTGATACATTTCCTTCTTTTGGCAAAAATCGTGTTTCTGAAGTATTGCGATTAAATCTGTTCCATGGACAAACATCTTGACATATATCACATCCAAATATCCAGCCATTCATATTTTTTTTTTGCTCTTCCGGTAAGGGTTTATCCCAATATTCGATAGTAAGATATGAGATACATTTATTTGTATCCAACTGGTAGGGTTTAATAATCGCCTCTGTCGGACAGGCTTTTATACAGGCCTGGCAACTCCCACAATAATCACCAATGGGATAATCGTAATCCAGCGTGCAGTCGACAATGAGTTCTCCGAGGAATACCCATGATCCAAAATCGCGTGTAATTAAATTCGTATGTTTACCCTGCCAGCCAAGACCTGCCTGTTCCGCCCATAATTTTTCCATAATAGGGGCAGTATCGACACAAATACGTCCGTTAATTTTTGGATCCATGAGCCGTATATTTCGGAGTAAACGCTTCAATTTATTTTTCATTATTTTATGATAATCTTCTCCCCAGGCATACCGGGATATTTTTCCGTTTTCTGCCTTGGAAGAGTGTTTAAAATCTGAATAATAATTGTAGGCGACAGAGATAACCGACTGGGCATTAGGAAAGAGCTTCTGAATGTCAACTCGCTTGTCTTTATGTTTTGACATCCAATCCATTGTCCCATGGTAATTTTTTTTCAACCAGACATCCAGGTACTGACTTTTCTCAGGTTGCCGGGTAGATGAAATACCGACTTTATCGAAGCCAAAATCAAGGGCCATCTTTTTTATTTTAAGAGTTCGGTCTGACATATATCTTTTTTAGCATGGATAATTTTGGTGTTCCAGAGTCATATAATTAAAATATAGGGCGCAATTATTCAAAATAATAATTAAGTTTTTAACAAAACGAGATAAAATGCAAAAAACCATTATGCTTGTTCTACTCATTATCCTTTTAATTTATTCATGCAATTCCCGTGAACCTGTAATTGTAGGTCTTGATCGAGTTAGGGAATTCCCTTCTTTATTTAAGGGTAAACAGGTAGGTATTATCACCAATCACACCGCATACAATGCCGGTAATCAGCATATTACAGATACTTTTCTCTCAATGCCCGATGTACAGATTGTTGCCTTATTTGGGCCAGAACATGGTATACGCGGTGAAGAAGCTGCGGGTCGAAAAATTGATGATTATATTGATCCTCTGAATAAAATTCCAATTTTTAGTTTATATGGTAAAAAAAGGAAGCCTACTAGTGAGATGCTTTCTGCAGTTGACGTATTAGTATTTGATATTCAGGATATAGGATCCAGATTCTATACGTACATATACACGATGGCATTAGCTATGGAAGCAGCCGCAGAAAAAAATATACCCTTTATTGTACTGGACAGACCTAATCCCATAAACGGCCTTGAGGTAGAAGGTAATATTCTGGAACCAGAATTCTCTTCTTTTGTGGGCTTATATCCTATTCCCGTACGCCATGGGATGACCGTTGGGGAATTGGCCCGGATGTTTAATAATAAGGGCTGGTTGAAGGATGGTATTCAGGCAGATCTGACAGTGATTCCCATGAAGAACTGGCAGCGCCAAATGTGGTTTGATCAAACAGGATTGCGTTGGCGCCCACCCTCTCCTAATATACCTTCTCTTGATGTGGCCATTGTATATCCCGGTACATGTCTGTTCGAAGGAACCAATATTTCAGAGGGACGTGGGACATATCAACCATTCTTGCGGATAGGTGCACCATGGTTCAACGAAAACCAATTTACGATTATCAATAAAATGCTCGATCCGGATGGCGCACATTTTGGTCCAATAACTTTCACCCCTATTTCAATTCCCTCTATGGCTCTACATCCCAAATTTTATGATAAAAAAATTACCGGTATTGCTGTATCCGTCAC
>SDBT01003568.1_pt1 | contig 26816 bp, 23 predicted proteins | sample 2277101 | NCBI WGS metagenome assembly SDBT01 (sample SAMN10404973, study PRJNA504765) | marine sediment metagenome | isolation source: marine sediment core GS10_PC15, 103 cmbsf | place: Arctic Ocean: Southern Knipovich Ridge | collected 2010 | reverse complement strand
GCCAGAACCTTCGATGCCTTATGCGATGCCGTTGCCGAAGGTCTCGGAACAATCACCACCGCGGACTGCCGAGGGTACTTTCAAAACTGCGGATACGCTACAGGCTAAGGTAATGTGCTCTAGGGGTTCCAGATATCCATCCAGGCTAACCTTGCAACTGTTCCAAGCCGGCTGGTGAAGCTGGGGCTGTTATGTGGGCCAGCAAACCTGCGTTTGGCGAAAAGAAGCTCACCGTCTGGTGCGAACTGGACCTCCAATGGCCAGAGGCTGTCTATGGAATGGGCGTTTCGGCCGTACCGCATGTCATGGAATCGCAGGACGAACATGTCGGAGTGGTTGTAGAATTCTTCCCTTAGCCGCCCGGCTGCGAACCAATGATAAAGTTGATATTGGTTTAATTGCCTTGCCTTGTCCAGCCAGAGGTTGTTTGGAGTTTTGGCGATAGAGTTTGTTGCTCGCCTGGCGCCGGCCCTGGCGAAGTGATGTATGCGGGTTACCAGCCAGGTATCATCGGTTTCGACAACACCCCGCCACAGAAAAATGCTGCCCAGCATCGGGTATGCATCAGCTGAGACAATCGTCTTTCCAGTTGCGCCGGCGACCGCAATATCGACAGCACGGTTGTGCAATAATCTGCCTGTTGCGATGTAGCCGACCGAAAGTACCAGCCCTGCCAGTGCAACGATCAGCCTGGCCCGGCCTGGTTTGTTTGGGGCCACCTTCCCGGCTATCCAACAACCTATCAGGGTAGCAATCAGCAAAGGCGTATAGATTATGTCGACTATCGCAATTGCATCCAGGGCCAGCCGGGAGCTACTAAAAGGAGCAAACAGTTGAGTGCCGTAGCTGGTGCACCAGTCCAGCAGAGAATGCGTAAGCACCGCTACGAAACAGCACGCAAAGATCAAACCAAACCTGATGGGTCTAGCCGGGAGGGAAGTTTCGGTTTTGGCGGCTCGGCGTTTTGATATGGCGTTGCGGATCGCCCACCAGGGCAGTGCGAAAATAGCAGCGATCAAGGGTACTGCAAGCAGGGAGTGCGTCAGCCCGCGGTGTGCTGCCAGATGCGTAAAGATGTTTGCCTGCCCGTCGAGGAACTTCCCCGCCATTGGCGTAAATACGTCCAGATCCGGGCTATAGGCAGCCAGTGCAGCTACCCAGGTCGCATCCCGGCCTATTCGTTGTCGGAACCCCAGTTGTGCACTGGCCGCCCCGAGCAAACTTTGGGTAAAAATATCCATAATGGACAATTATAGAGCGTATTTCTTTTCTTTGTAGCGTTTGAGCTGGCTGCGGCATCGTCTGGCGGCGTCATGCTGCATCGATGATGCTTTCGCATCGTCTGCTTCGCATTCCTTGCCAGATTCGTCCTCGCTGCGCCCATTCCGCTACACGAATACGAAGTAAGCTCTAGATCACTCTGGATCCATTTGCCGGAATCGTTTAGTTGCTGGGTTTAGGTAATCCGTCGTTGGCTAGCGAAATCAATTTATTAGCCAGCCAGTCTTCCAGCACTGCAAGCATAAACACCTGCTCAATGTCAGGGGTTTCGAGCAGCTTAGGCCCGGCTGCGGCGTCATAGACCGCCTTTGTGTTCTCCAGCGGAACGGTTCGTTCAAGTATGCCGTGGATCAGCACCATGGGTATTTCGAGCTTACTGGCGGCTTTTACGGTCGAAGCTTCAGCCGGGTCGAAATCAGCCATCTTGGCTGCTAAGTCCAGCACCTGGCGGAAATGATCCATGCTCATTGTGGGAGCGTTAAATTTGCAAATTCGCCATGCGATGCTCGTAGCGTCCATAAACGGCGAGACAGCCATCACGGCTTTGCACCTTGGGTCGATGGCTGCGTATTGGATAGCCACCGCACCGCCCAGGTTTGTACCGAAAGGGTAGAATGGTTCGGTTACCTGGCCGGCGTTAGCCAGCGAGTCCATCACTGCTTTGATGTCATACTTTTCTTTCGCGCCGAATGTGATGTACTTGCCTTTGCTCTGGCCGTGTGCGCGGAGATCGACCAGCACTACGTCAAAGCCGGCCTCGGCCAATCTCTTGCCCATTCCCGGGTAGGGGATAGACGCCTTCGATTCACTTATGCCATGAAGCAGCAAGGCTGTGCCCTTGGCCGGAGCTGGGTTGCCCTTGGCCCGGATAACCCAAACGTCAAGTGCAATACCGTCTTGGCCGATGATCTTGCGATGCAGATCGATTTTCCCCTGCTGGATTCGCCTCTGACCATCGCCGGTAACAGCCTGGATTATTCGGCCCGGTGTGGTATTCGGCTGGACTATCTGCCGTGCGTAATAATCATTTTGGCAGCCCGTGCCGATCAGGAAAGCTACTACGATCAGGGCCAGGGCAAGTGGGTTTTTCATACTTGGTCTCCCCGCAGGTCAACGGATTTAATTCATCCAGCCGAAGCTGGGCACTGACAGAGTAATGATTATTACAGATCGTCAGGTCCGTTTGAATTGTTTTTCGAGATCCTTCAATGTCAGTATAAGCGTGGTAGGTCGGCCATGGGGGCAGGCGGAACTTTTATCAGCCTCATTTCGGTGTGCAAGCAGGTCGTCAATTTCCGCCTGGGTCAGCTTCTCGCCGGCCTTTATCGCAGCTTTACAAGCCATGACCGAAAGGGTTTTTTCAAGCATAACTTCTGGGCTGCAAGGGCCTTGAGATAATTCGTCAAGCATCTCGCGAAGGAACTCACTTCCCGAGACTCCGCGATTAGTCAGCAGGGATGGGAATCGCTGGATTGCGACAGTTTGTGGCCCAAATGGCAGGACTTCTATGCCCAACCGGGCGAAAAAAGCTTCGTTGTCTACGATTGTGTCAGCCTCGATTTCGCTAACAGTTACGGTTTCGGGTATCAGCAGCCGCTGGCTTGCCAGGGGGCCCTGGGCCAGCCGCTCGGCCAACTGATTGTAAATGATCCGCTCATGGAGGGCGTGTTGATCTACGATCATGATCCCCTCATCCTCGGCTGAGACGATGTAACTGTTATGCATCTGCACGGCAGTATGGACAGCCGGGATTTGGGCGGCGGATTTAGCAGGCCCGGCTGGTTGAGTTGCTACCGGTTGGGACTGGTAACTGGCGGGTTGGGAGATAGCTGTTTCAACGGATTGGCCTGCAGAAATTTTGTGGCTGGTTGCGGCCGGGCGAGCCGGCGGGGTTTGTGATGGCGGAAACTGCAGTTTGCTCTGGGCGGGCGCAGCTGAGGCGAAAAAGTCCGCCAAAGCTTCCGTCAATGACTCTCGTCTTTGCTTGCCGATTTGGTTTTCGCCGTCAGGGACAATCTCGGAAGGTGAATCTATTCTCGCTGCCGGTGTCAGAGTCGATTTGTTCAAGGTCTCTCGCATTGCCGCAAGCAATTGCCCATGAACGGCCTGGCCGTCGCGGAAACGGACTTCAATCTTGGTTGGATGCACGTTTATGTCCACGTCGGCTGGGTCTAGCTCGATAAAAACAAACGCAACGGGCCAGCGATTGGAATCTATCAACCCGCGATAGGCCTCCCGCAGTGCGTGCGTCAGGAGCCGGTCGCGAATGAACCTGCCGTTAAGGAAGAAGTACTGCCATTTGCCCGATCCCCGCCCCGCCGATGGCTGACCGATAAAACCCTTGATCCCCACCGGCCCGGGTCTGGAGCTAATCGGCAGGAGAGCATCGGTCAGGGACGCACCGAACAGCCCCTCCGCCCGGGCAGCTGTCGAATCGACCGCGGGTAGATCGAGTTTAGATCGCCCGTTATGGCTGAGGCTAAAGGCTACCTGGCTCTGAGGCAGGGCCAACCGTGTAAGTTGCTCGGAAATATGCCCTAACTCGGTGGTGGCTTTGCGCATGAACTTACGACGAGCGGGCGTGTTGAAAAATAGGTCGCGTATGATAACTGTCGTGCCCGTCGCAGCCGCACAAGGGCGTGGCGTGTCGGTTGTCTCGCCTGATGAGGTTATCTCATACCCGCTCGTTTCGTCTTGCCTGCGAGTGCGAATGAGTGCGTGCGATATCGAGGCGATCGACGCCAATGCCTCCCCGCGAAAACCGAGCGTGTCGATATTGAACAGGTCGTCGGTCTGGCTGATTTTACTTGTGGCGTGTGGGGTAAAGGCCAGCGATAAATCGTCAACGCCCATGCCGGGCCCGTCATCGGTAACGGATATCAGCTTCGCCCCGCCGTCTTCGATTGCTACATCTATCCGTTTGGCTCCGGCGTCGAGGGCATTTTCGATAAGTTCTTTCACCACGCTTGCCGGGCGAGCGATTACCTCGCCTGCGGCGATCTGGTTAACCAGTTCAGGTGGCAGTTTACGAATATTGGCCATGCGGGACCGCGCTCCGATCAAATCCTATTTACAGGCGCTCCAAGATAGAGCAAGTGGCCCCGTTGTTCAACTATGTTGGTAGAGGATTGATGGTTGATCTTGCTGGAGGGTAGCCTGACCTGCCGGTAAGTTTGGCAAACCCCGGGCTTGGAATCGCACCCTATTGCTTCAGGTCGTATTCTTTGATCTTGCGATAAAGTGTACGCTCGCCGATGCCAAGAATTTTGGCTGCTTGCTCACGATTACCCGAAACCATCTTTAAGGTGTTGCGGATAAGCTCTTTCTCGGCAGTTTCAATACTAATTCCGGCGAGTTGTTCGAGTTGCTGACTGGCTGCTGCGCCAGGTTGTTTGTGAATTTCAGCGGGAAGGTCTTCAACTGTAAGCCGGTCCGAGTTGGTCATGACTATCATATTCTCGATGACGTTGCGGAGTTGGCGGACGTTGCCTATCCATGGCTGGGCCATCAGCACTCGCCTGGCCTCGGGGGTAATGCCCTTGATATTGCGGCTGTGAGTTTCGTTGGCCTCGCTGACGAAGTGGTCTATCAGCAGCGGGATGTCCTCCCGCCGCTGACGCAAGGGGGGAATATCTATCGTCGTGCCTTTGATGCGGTAGAACAAATCCTGGCGGAATTTGCCATCTTGGACTCGTTGAGCCAGGTCTGTATTTGTCGCGCTGATGATGCGGACATTTACGCGTATAGGTTCGTTGGCTCCAATGCGGACTACCTCTCCGTTTTCCAGAACGCGCAGTAGCTTTGCCTGCATTGTAAGTGGCATATCACCGACTTCATCCAGAAACAGCGTCCCGTCGTCGGCGTGTTCGAATCTGCCGGGCCTGTCTGCGGCGGCACCTGTATAGGCTCCCTTTATGTGTCCGAAAAGTTCATCCTCTAGAAGTGTCTCGGAAAGGCCAGCGCAGTTGATCGCAACGAAGCGGTTTTTCGATCGCCGGGAGTTCTGATGGACCGCCCCAGCCAGCAGTTCCTTGCCCGTACCCGACTCACCCAGCAGAAGGACGGGGATATCCGACGGTGCAATTCGTCGGATGATCTTGAGGATTGCAATGATCTTCGGGCTCTGGCCGATTATGCTCTCAAAGCCGTACTTCTCGTCCAGCCGCTCGCGCAGCTCAACAATCGTTCGCCGCTGAGCAGTTTCCATGGCCGCTCGAGAGACCACCGCTCGCAACTCGCCCAGATCGAGTGGTTTTTCCACGTAATCAAAAGCACCTTGCTGGAGGGCCCTCTTGCAGGTCTTGACCGATGAGTGTGCGGTAATGAGGATGACTTTCGTTTCGGGTGAGTTCTTGATCGCCTCAGCCAGGACCTCCATGCCGTCGGGGCCCGGGCCGAGCATCAGGTCTGTTATAATTACGTCAAAATGCGCGGAAGTTATCTGGCCGATCGCAGCCTGGCCGTCGTGGACAGCAAGGCAGTTATGGCCAAGTCGAGACAGACCTTCCGTGATCGCCTCGGCGTGGGCTACCTCGTCTTCGACGATAAGAATTTTTGCTGATACTTGTTTGGCGGGTTCCATAACGGCATATACCAAGAGCCTTTTCAACTTCTTTGTAGCGTTTGAGCTGGCGGTTTTGGGTGGCACGGCTTGCTTGTCAAGCCGTGGGGAAAAAGAATCATGTTTCTGCGAGAGGCATGGCACCCTGCATTGCCATCTTCGCCTTCGGTGCCAGCCTCTACGGCGCGTCGCTCAACCCACAACACAAAAGTTGAAAAGACTCTAGCGGCAGCGGGGGTCGCTGTCAAACCTTGGTTGGGGCGGATATTTCGACGCAGACGTTTCCGGCGTCGGCGATCCAGTAAATATTTCGATTTTGTGCGTCGAGCCCGGCGGCAATGATGGCCTGGTTTACCGAGGCAGATTTTGTCATCCCAAGGGTCGCAGCCTGGGCCTGGTCGATCCCGTCGGATACCAGATATAACCTGACGTTTCGACAGGCGGGGTCGGTTAGGTATCTCAGCCTGACTGCCTTGTGATCTCCCAGGCGGTAGCCCCGCTGGTTTACCAGGGCCAACGACTCGCTGTGGGTCGAAGCTTGTTTCAATAATTCAACGAAGTGGTCCTGACCAATGCCATCAGGGCAGGGGGCCTTCAGAATGATCGCCCCTGCGGCTTTCACCGCCCACTCACTATTTTTTATTCCCTTGTCCGCCTGATAGAAACTCGTTGCAAGGGCACCCTTAACTTCCAGAACCAGTGCATCAGCAGCTTTTGGTATCCGGGCAACGAAGGCCTGCCGTGCAAGGCCTGTCAGGTGAGAAAGAGTTTCCAAAGTCTTGCCGCCTGCGATGGCTATGTGTCTGCCTCCAACCTGCAGCATGTTGACCGCCCCGATAGGACAAAGATTTTCCAGGGCCTCGAGCATTTGACATACGCCTTGGTAAACCGGATTGCCATCCAGTTTGCACGGGCGGGATTCGCTGCTCATTGCCCCGGCGTGGTTGGCTTGGATGTCGGCGAAGGCGGCGCAGCCTATGGTGGCAGTCTTGTGGGGGCCGGTAAAGCCCCCAAAGTAATGCGGCTCGATACTGCCGATGGCGATCAGTCTCGGGGTTTCGACCAGCCAGTGATGGCCTCGCCAGATGCCGCCAATCGACGTGAGCGTATCGGATCGACAGTCGTGCCATGCAATCTGGTCTGGGCAAATCAATCCGCCAAGTTCAGCTTCGAACTGTTTTTTGAGTAGATCTGGAAAGCTGTGGCTGCCGCAGGCTATCAGGATTCGAATCGGCTCGGGCCTGATCTGCCTGACGATCTCAGCTAATACCGCACGGCTGTCAGTATCCCGCTGTGGATCGTTTATGATTGCTGTAACTGATCCCTGGCCAAGTGTCTGGGCCAAGGCATTCGAGACAGCCTCGCTGATATCTGGTGGATCGCAAGTAATCATCTTGCGTGGCTTGATTCGCTTGATGTTTGCGGGGTCCATGGTTAGAGCGCCAAAGGTAGAGTGATTATAAAACGCGTTCCCTTACCAAGTTCGGATTCTACCGTAAGTTGGCCATGATGCTCTCGAATTATACGCCGCGTGGTAGGCAGGCCGAGTCCGCTACCGCCGGTTTTGGTCGAGTAGTAGACCTCGAAAATCCTCGCTAGCTCTTCGTCGGAGATGCCCGAGCCGGTGTCGATTACTTCGATCATGGCCTGGCCACGACGGACGGTCAGTTTCACCAGCAGTTCACCGCCCTGTGTCATGGCCTGGACCGCGTTGATCATCAGGTTAAGCAAAGCCTGCTTGATCAATTTCGGGTCGACGTCGGCGATGGCGGGCTCTTGGGGTACGGTGGTGCGCAAAATAACGTGAGACGTATCTGTCTGGGCTTCGAAGAAGTCGACCAACTGGGCGATCAGAGTCCTCAGGTCAACCCGCTCGGTTCCCATCTCGACCCGGCCGGCGTATTGGAGGAAGTCTTCCAGAATCCGTTTGAGCCTGGCAGTCTCATCCTGGACGCTGTGCAGTCGATTCAGGAAGCGGTGCTGTTGAGGATTGTCGAACCGTGCGAGATCCTCAGCCAGCAGTTCCAGGTTGACGTTGATGGTCGACAGGGGGTTCTTTATCTCATGGGCAAGTCCACCGGCAAGCTGGCCTAGTTCGACCAGTTGCTCCCGGCCCTTGGTCCGGGCCGACATTCTGCGCATGTTCCGCCAGAGACGCCTCGTTACCAAGGCGCCTACTGCCAGTCCGGTAAGACTACCGGCGATAATTCCGATAAGCAGCCACTGCAAATCCATCGAGCTGCCCTCTGCGCAAAGACCCGTTGCGACGTAAGAAAAACTGCTCTGGTTTGGATCGGGTCTAGTTCCCTGTACCACGTATTTTGTCGGCATCTGCTTGCGGTGAGTGGAACGGTTTGGGTGCAAACCGTGTTACCTGGTATTTTGAACCTACACTTACTTGACCCCTTCGATCCCTTCGACAAGCTCAGGGTAAAAAACTCAGGGCAAGAATCAAGCTGTGCCACCCATCAAAATGCCTGTTACATGGTACTAGGCTATTAACGTTTTTTCGGCAGAAGCCGGTTCACCACTAGGCCGCATAACGTTGCGGGCCTGGTGTCCCTTGTCACCCCTTATCAACTCATAGTCGACCGTTTCGCCGTCCTTCAACGCCCTGAAACCTTCCCCGGCGATTGAAGTGTAATGCACAAATACATCCTGACCTTCGTCCCCAACAATAAAGCCGTAGCCTTTTTTGGGGTCAAACCATTTAACCATCCCCGTGGGCATAGTGGTCACCTCCCATAGGCAAGCCTGCCCGAATCGACTTACGTAACGCTACGAAAATCGTCCCGCAGACCCACTGACCATTTATTTACTTTGCCAATTGTCCGCCCTCGACCCAGGCCACAACGCCCGGGCCGATGCACACAAATAATAGTTCCCGATAATCAATCTGCTGATTAAAGCTACTTGTCGGACTGATTATTCTTGTCCTTGGCAGCCTCATCCTTTTTCGCAGCTTTTAAGGATACCTTAACTCGCCCCTGATCGTCAATAGCAATTATTTTAACTCGTACAACATCTCCGACATTACATACATCTGAGACGTTCTTGACGAATGAATCGTCTAGTTCACTAACGTGGCAGAAGCCGTCCGTACCGGGCATAAGCTCAATAAAAGCACCGAAGTCACGGACAGAGACAACCTTACCTTCATAAATTCTTCCGACGGTTGGCTCTTCGGTCAGTCGCTCGATTGCATCTCGGGCAGCTTCGGCTCCGGGGCCACTTGTTGAGGCGATGAAGATCGTACCATCATCTTCAATATCGATCGAAGCGCCAGTCTCGCCCTGAATTGCGTTGATCATTTTTCCACCCGGGCCGATGACCTTGCCGATCTTGGCCGGGTTGATCTTAATCGTTATCATTCTAGGAGCGTACTTGTTAATTTCCTTGCGTGGTTCAGAAATAACTTCACTCATTTGTTCCAGAATGTGCAATCGGGCCTGCCTGGCTTGGGCCAAAACAGCCGGAATCTTATCTACAGCAATGCCATGTGACTTCATATCAAGCTGAATGCCGGTAATGCCGCTAGCAGTTCCGGCTACTTTGAAATCCATATCGCCGTGGAAATCTTCCTCGCCGAGAATATCTGTCAGGAAGATGCATTCGTCGCCTTCATCGACCATGCCGATGCTGATGCCGGCTACCGGAGCGGTTATCGGAACACCCGCATCCATAAGGGCCAGCGTACCGCTGCAGATGGTGGCCATGGACGTCGAGCCGTTCGATCCCAGCATCTCAGCTACCAGTCGCACCGTGTAAGGGAAGTCGTCCGTCGAAGGCATTACTGCCTCGAGGGATTTCTCAGCAAGTGCACCGTGGCCAATTTCACGTCGGCCTGGGCCGCGAATGGGGCGAATCTCACCGACACTGAAGGGCGGGAAGTTGTAGTGGAGCATGAAACTTTTTTTGTATTCATCGACCAGGCCGTCAACTATCTGCATGTCGCGAGGCGTGCCAAGCGTGGTAATCGCCAGGGCCTGCGTCTCGCCGCGGGAGAAGATCGACGAGCCATGCGTACGCGGAAGTACGCCGACATCGATCTGTAGGGGCCTGACCTCGTCGATGGCCCGGCCGTCCGGTCTGATACCTTCGAGAATCAACTTCCGCTGAATCTTGCCTTCGGTTTTGTAGAGTGCTTCCTTAACCAACTCCTGGCTATATTCGGGCTCTTCTACGTCTTCGGGGCAAAGCTGGCCCAGCAGTTCTTCTTTGATTGCTGAAATGGCTTCGTTGCGTTCCATTTTGGCCTTGATCTGCTTAGCTTCTCTAATACGGTCGCCGCATTTATCGGCAACCAGAGTCATCAGCTCCGCGGGAATCTCACGGGAGACGTACTCAGCCTTTTCAGTGCCGACCTTGGCGACCAGATCATTGACCATTTCGATCACGGCCGCGTAAGCTTCGACGCCCTTGGCCAGGCCTTCGGCGACGATGTCTTCAGAGACTTGCTTGCCGTCCATTTCGATCATGTTCGGCGCGCCTTGTGGGCCGCAGACCATAAGTTCCATTTCGCTTTCGGCGAGTTGGTCCCGTGTGGGATTGATTACATGCTGGCCGTCGATGTATCCCACCCGTGCTGCGCCGATGGGGCCCTTAAACGGGGCCGGGCACAGTGCCAGGGCTGCAGAAGCACCGATCATCGCAACCATGTCAGGGTCGTTCTGGTTATCGGTGCTGAGGACCATGCACTGGATTTGGACTTCGTCACGGAAATCCTTCTCGAACAGGGGCCTGATGGGCCTGTCGATCATCCGGCAGGTTAGTGTTTCCTTCGTTGAAGGCCTGCCTTCACGCTTGAAGAATCCACCGGGGATCTTTCCTGCTGCGTATCTATTCTCGCGGTAGTCAACGAAAAGGGGGAAAAAATCCAGATCGCGTTGCGGTGGGGCGGTAAGCACGGTTACAAGGACAACCGTATCTCCGTACTGTACCCAGACGGCACTGGAGGCCTGTAGGGCGACCTTGCCCACTTCCATCGAGAGCAATTTTCCGCCAATTTCTCGTTCTACTCTAGTCACTGCCATTTGTTTTTCTTCCTTCCTCTTGGCTGCCCAATTGCAGCCGCCTACTCATTTTCCGTCCGTATATAAAATTCTTTACTTTTACTCAATTTCTACGTGGTGCGTTAGCGCAGCGAAAAAGGCTTATCGCATTGGCGCTTTCGAGAAGAATCAGACCCCGGTGCCGAGAAATAACTCGAATGTGTTGCAAAAAGCTACTTACGTAGACCAAGCTTTTGGAGGATCTGCTGGTAGCGTTGCGGGTCGGTCTGTGACAGATACTTCAGCAGGCTGGATCTCTTACCGACCATCTGTAGCAGGCCTCTGCGGGACGCATGATCTTTCTTGTGCGTCTTGAGATGCTCTGCCAGGTCCAGGATACGCGCCGTGAGGATGGCGATCTGGACCTCGGCCGACCCCGTGTCGCCGTCATGCCTGCGGTGTTCGTTTACGATCTCGGTCTTTGCTTCTGCAGTAATCGACATAGCCTACTTCACCTGCCCGCCAAAAAATCGGCCGCCACAACGGCGAGCCCATAATCTAACCTTCTTTTTTGCCCTTTTCTAAACTTTTCGGCGGGTAGTCTACCTATCTTCATTTAATTGGGCAAGCAAAATCTTTCTTCTTGCCTCATTGGAAAAAACAACACTTCGGTTTTTTTGTAAACTGTAAACAAGGGACCGATCTAAGGCCCTTAAAAAAGTTTTAATTCGCCTCAGATGTTTCTAAGCCCAAGAGCTTTTTGACCGCTACGATCAAGTTCTCCATTCTAAACGGTTTATTGATATAAATATCTACGCCCTGGGCCTGGGCGTAGACTTTATGCCTACTGCCGGGGTTGCCGGTAATCATTATAACCTTAGGCAGCTCGCCCGCAGAATCGGCTCCAAGCCTTTTAATGTTTTCCAGGACAAGGAACCCGCTCCGCTTGGGAAGCATCATATCCAGGATCACCAGTTCAGGCTTATGCTCCTGAGCCCGCGAGACGGCCATGTTGCCGTCTGTTGCTGTGATAAGATCAGCGCCCATCTCCTCGAACACGGTCGTCAAAGCGGTCATGATGTCCGGGTCGTCGTCGACAATCAGGATTTTTCTGCCGTCAAGTTCTGCTGCCATTAGCGTCGGCTCCGTATCGAATTTCCAAGGTTAAAATTCAACTGCATTGATAATACATCTCCAGCCGGTTCCCGTCAACCGCTGTGCGCTTGTTCTGGCGAGCCCTGACAGATAGCATTTGGCTAAACGAAACCTATTGACGTAAAAATAAGGTGCTACTGCCATGCAAACTGAAACTCCATTTTCCGATGCAATCAAGACCAAGTACCCCGAGCAGATCGTCGTAGCTATCGCCCGAGATGCTCAGGGCAAGTACAACCCGATCACACTGGGATGGACAATGATCTGTTCATCCCAGCCGCCGATGCTGGCAATTGCGGTCGGGAAGGGCAAGCATTCAACAGGCGCTATCGAACATTCCGGCCAGTTCGTTATCGCTTTCCCGGCCGCCGACCAGGCAGATGAGGTGATGGTCTTCGGTACAACCTCAGGGCGGGATACCGATAAGCTTGCTGTATCCGGCAGTCCAACCCTCCCGGCTAGCTGCATCGACTCGGTACTGCTAACAGGCGCAGTAGCCAACTTTGAGTGCGAACTGGTAAGTCAAATGGAAACGGGCGACCATGTGATTTATATCGGCAAGGTAGTCGCATCCCACACCAACACGGGCGAAAAAACTCTCAACCGCCTCTACACCGTCGGGCCGGGATGGATACTTGGTGGCCTGGCCCGGCAGGGGGGCAGCTAAAAGGCTCCGGTTCAGTTGCTTCTGCCCGTCCACAGGTAAAGGAATCGAGGCTGGGTGAGAAAATCCAGGTCGGGCACGTTTATATTCAGCAGGTTCAGTTGCGGGTTTGGCAGCGAAGTTGACGCATACGCGTGGGGCTTGTAGCCCATAGGTCGGTGGTATATGACAACCTTGGCCCGTTCGATCCCAGCCATTTCCTTGGCAGCGGTTATTGCATCGTCCATATAGCCCAGCGAATCAACCAGGCCCAATTCAACCGCACCAGTGCCCGTATAGACCCGCCCGTCGGCGAGGCCCCTGATCTTGTCGGCGCTTAATCCGGGCCTGCCGCTTGCTACCACCGACAGGAATCGTTCGTAATATTCGTCGACGATCCCCTGGAGGATTTTCAGGTCTTGCGGGTCTAGCGGTTCAAACGGGCTGGCCATATTCTTATGCGGGCCCGATGTCAGGGCCTGAGCGTCTATGCCGATTTTTTCCATCGTCCCAGCCAGGCTGATAGTCTGTATCATCACGCCAATCGAGCCGGTTATCGAGGTCGGATGCGAGATGATCCTATCGGCCCCGCATGCAACGTAGTACCCCCCCGATGCCCCGACGTCCTGGATGATCGCTACTATCGGAATGTTCCGCTTGGCCTTTAGCTGGATAAGGCGGTTATACATAATGTCGCTGGCGGTTACACCTCCGCCGGGTGAGTTTATCCGCAGGACGATTGCCTTGACGTTCGAGTCGGCCTGGGCCTTGTCAATTTTCTCGATAAAGAGGCTGACAGGGTTCTCACCCGAACCGAACAAACCCCTTCGAGAATTGACTATCGTCCCGTCGATATCGACGATAAGTACCTTTTCAGCCAGGAACAGACCCTTATCGGCTTTGACGGTAGTCTCTTGAAGCGACTTATCCGTCGGGATCGGCTTGATTACCCAGCCGGTTCCTTCGCCGCAGCCCCCAGCCCCAATCGCTACCGAAACCACAATTAGAAGTAGTGTTATGTTTTTCATAGTGCCTCATTCTATGCACAAGCTCAGCTTTGAACAATGGGCAGATCTTCGGCGGCGGGCTATTTATTTCACGATGTGATATTCAGTTGCTTTAGTTTCAACAGATTGGCTACAATAAGCTTCCAGTTTGGAAAGCGTGCATCCTCTTTCAAAGGAGATTTAGAGATGGAGCGGATTTCAATGAAGGTTCTGGTTTCAGTTGCTGTTTTGCTTGCAGTGACGGCGATGGTTTCTGCCCCGGCTTGGGCTGGAAATTGCCATAAAAAAAGCCCAGCCTCGGCCGACGCAGCCAAGAAAACCGACAAGATCAGTGCGGTAAAAGCTCAGTGCGGTGAGAAACTCGATAAGATTTCTGCCGTCCTGGAAGCTGCAAAGTCAGCAGCAGATGCCGGCGATGCAAAGACCGCCGCCGCCGAGATCGCCAAGGCCCAGGCCCAGCTTGCTGAGCTGAAGCAGTTTCGCTCGGATAAGTGCTCGTATTTTATGTCCGGCAAAGAAGGCAAAGCTGACGGGGAATGTAAGATGAAGGGCCAGGCCACCTCGGCCGACAAGGCCGGAGTCGTAAATGCTACCTGCCCGATGATGGGCAGTAAGATCGACCCAGCCAAGGTTACCGAGCCTTTGACTCGCAGCTTCGACGGCAAGCAGGTTGGTTTCTGTTGCGGCGGCTGTCCCGCCAAGTGGGACGCACTGTCCGATGCGGACAGGCAGGCCAAGCTGAAAACGGCGATGTAACTCAGCCGGTAATGTAATCGAAACTTTCGGGCGGGCTCTTTGGACTTTGTGAATAAGAGCTCGCCCGTTTTTATGTGCGGCAAATTAAATAGAGACTTTTGGGCGGTCTCATTATAAAAAGCTCGCCCGTGCCAACTGAACTGCTTCAGCAGATCATCAGGCCGAGGTAACAAAAGCCTTACTAGATGCTGCAAACCGCAACCACTTGCATGCCAAAGTTTTTGGGCCAGAGAAGCATTGACAACGGCCGGGATAGTGTTAGCATTTTCTAAAAGGCCTTCGACGGTCGTGGGCTGGAGTTCATTTGGGAATTTCGGATTACAGGAGAGTCGCATGAGGTCTTCGATTTACACAATGGTGTTATTGGTGCTGCTATTCGGCACTATGGGATGTACGGATCCTATGTATGGCCTGCGGGATGTGCAGAAAACTGACATCCGTATATGGGAAGAACAGGGAATCGAGATTGTTAAGGAGAAGGATCCCGCTAAGGCGACGAGGCTGGGCTTCTTCATTGGCCTGGGGTCGTTCTACACGGACCAGCCGGTGTTGGGTGTTGTCGATCTGCTCACGTGGCCCCTTTCAATAATGTGGGAGCCATGGATTGCCACAGCAGAAGCAAACAAAATCAACTATGAAGCGACAAAGGATGCATGGATGCGCAAGAACGGGCTTGGCATCTATGGCCAAATGCAACAGGCCAAGCTGAAAAAGACGATGTAACTCAGCCGGTAAATTGAATAGACACTTCGGGCGGGCTCTTTGGACTTTGTGAATAAGGGCTCGCCCGTTTTTATGTGCGGCAAATTAAATAGAGACTTTTGGGCGGTCTCATTATAAAAAGCTTGCCCGTTTTTATTTTGCCTTTCTGAGGCTAGCCTACTTGCCGATCTGTGGGGGGCTGCGGTAGATTCGTCTTGAATGTCCGTGAGAAGGTCGTGGGCTGGAATTTGTCCGGGAGTACGCCGGTTGCACAATTGAGGTAAGAATATGACAAGAGATAAAAGTGTATGGGAGCAGTTTCATGACTTGGAGGCTCCCGTATATGACGACCAGGGTTACACTCGCAACACACTTAAGGAGGTCGATTTCCTGATCGACGAGCTGGATCTGTCACCGGGAGATTCCGTGCTCGATGTCGCCTGCGGCACGGGCAGGCACGCTGTGGAATTAGCTTCCAGAGGATATTCGGTGACAGGAATCGACCTTTCCGCCGGTATGCTCGCCCGGGCTAAAGACAAGGCAGCCGCAGCGGGTGTCGATATAGAGTTTATAAAGGCGGATGCCATAAAGTTTTCGCTGGAGAAAACCTTCGACGCCGCGATTTGTCTGTGCGAAGGCGCTTTCGGACTTCTCGCCAGCGCAGACGACGCCATCGCCCACCCGCTGGCAATATTGCATAACATCAGCAATTCCCTCAAGCCCGGGGCTAAAGCACTTTTCACCGTTCTCAATGGTTTTCGTATGATTCGAAATTACACCGAACAGGGCGCAGAAAAAGGCCATTGTGAACCGATGACACTTTCGAAGGTTTCGGACATTGCTCCAACAGAGGGCGGCGAGCCATTGCGACTCCGAGAGCGCGGGTTTATTCCGACTGAACTTGTTTTGCTATTTCAACGAGCTGGCATGGAGGTTCTCAATATATGGGGAGGCTCGGCGGGCAGGTGGAACCGACAAAGAGTCAGCCTTGATGAAATCGAGGTAATGGTTGTAGCCAGTAAGACTGCATAATAAGCGGCGGCTCGGCGCGCAGTTTTGTTCATACTTGATGATCTCCGGGGGGGTGTTAGAATCGCCGCAAAGGCCAGCTACTGATGTGGGCTGGAGTTTGTCCGGGGAATCCCGGCTGAGGAGCATCAAAGAAATGGCTGTTTCGCGCCGTCAAGTTGTGATCGATGCGATTGAATTTCGCCGGGTAGAGTATGTACCGTGGGCGTGGAAGCCGACGAGCGCCTGCAGCCAGAGGCTGCGGGAGTATCTCGGTGTGGATGATCTTACAGCCTTCCTCGGCTCACATTTTCTCGACGTGGGTCCGACCGTCGGCCTTTTTGAGCCAGCAGGTGAAGCTTGCGTCCGCGATATATACGGCGTCCTTTGGGATCGCTCGGTCGATAAGGATATCGGCTCTCCCGTTGACTGGCCTATCAAGAGCCCCGCTGACCTTGCCGGCTACGACTGGCCTGACTCGTCGGACGATTCGTGGTATCAGGGCACGAAAGAGGCGGTAGCTTCTCGGCCTGAGCTTTTCAGCCGCTATAAGATCGGCTTTTCCCTGTACGAGCGGGCCTGGTCGATGCGCGGGATGACTGAGCTGCTGATGGATATGGTCGAGCGCCCCGAGTTCGTCGAGGACTTACTCGATGCGATCGTAGACCATCGGCTCATCCAGGTTCACCGTGCCTTGGATTGCGGCGTCGATGCGGTCTACTTCGGCGACGATTACGGTATGCAGACCGGATTGATTATGGGTCTTGATCGCTGGCGGCACTTTATCAAGCCGCGGCTGGCAAAGCTGTTCACCCCCGTCCGCCAGGCCGGCAAGTTCGTAACGATGCACTCGTGCGGGGCGGTGGCTGAGCTGTTCGACGACCTGGTCGAAATCGACCTGAACCTGTTCAACCCGTTTCAGCCTGAGGTGATGGATGTCGAGAAGATCAAGCGGGCTTATCACGGCCGGCTTGCATTCCACGGCGGGATGAGCGTCCAGCAGATCCTGCCGTTCGGGTCTGTCCAAGACGTGCGCCGCGAGACAGCCCGGCTTATCGAACTGGGCAGCGACGGCGGGTACGTCTTCTCGCCGTCACACGCAGTTCCGCATGATGTCCCGCCGGAGAATCTTATAGCGATGATGGAAGTCCTCCGCGCACAACCCAACGCGCCGAAGGAGTAGCCAAAATCAAGGAGATCACCCACAAAACCGTCGCCGAGAACCTTCGGCCTGTGAGTAGACTGCGCGCGGAGTGACTTTCTCTTGAGGTAAAAAAATGATGGATGGACTTATCGTATTCGATATGGATGGAACATTGATCAATACCAACAAGGTTGATTGTGAATGCTTTGTGCAGGCGTTTGCAGATGAGTTCGGCATAACCCAGATCAACACCAATTGGACTGATTACCAGCACGCGACTGATTCGTGGGTATTCCATGAGATCATTGGCAATCATCTTGGGCGCCGTCCGGGCCACGATGACAGCATTCGTTTCACGAACCGATTTGTCGGGTTGCTGGAAGATAGTTTCAATGCAGATCCGGGGCAGTTTTCGGAGATACCCGGAGCATCCGCGATGTTTGCTCAGCTTCGTCAGAGCGGCCGATGGGCCGTCGCTATTGCAACGGGTGCCTGCCACGCCTCAGCTCACTTTAAGTTGTCAAAGGTCGAGATCGATGTGGCGAATTTACCGATTGCCTCGGCCGACGACGCTTTCTCGCGCGGTGAGATCGTCAAGCTTGCAATCGACCGTGCATCCCAGATGTATGGGCAAGAGTCCTTCGATAGAATCGTTTCCGTGGGCGATGCGCCGTGGGATGTAAGTACCGCCCGGAATATGGGGCTGCCATTTGTCGGGATCAATGGTGATCAGCAAGACCCTGACCAACTCGAGCGGTTGGGCGCGAAACATGTCTTGGCCGATTTTACTGACCAGGTCTTGTTCAGCGACGCTCTCGAAGCTGCCGAGGTGCCCGCGGCCGGGATGACGAATTGACGCGAGCTTAAAGGGCAGGCTTCTTGTTGCACGCGGGGCCAATAGCGATAGAATCACATCAAAGAGCCTGTGTGTTTTTCTGGAATACCAAAGGAGAACAGAAGTGCAAATATTCCCTGACAAAAAAGAAATTCAAAAATCAGCGATCGGGTGTGCATTTGTGACAATCATATTTGTTGCTGGCCCCTTGGTTCTTTCCCAGTTTTTTGCAGTCGAGGAGAGTTTTGCTCTGGTACTCAATTGGATTGCGGCTGTGGTATTCGTCATTGCCTGGCTGATCGGTTTTCCATTGAGAATCCTCTGGCTGAAGCACCTGAGCTATGAAATAGAAGATTCAGGGGTTTTGATTCGCAAAGGTATCCTGACGAAAACACAGCAGAACATACCCTATCAGAAAATTACCGATTTTAAGCTGGTTCGGTCCATCTTTGATCGATATCTCGGCATAGCTTCGATTCAAATTCAGACCGCTGGACAGGGAACAGTGGCTTATGAGGGGATATTAGTTGGTCTTATCGATTGGGATGAGCTACTTGACGACCTTCGCATGAGAATAAAATCACCCGGCGCTGTAACCGAAGTATCCGACCGGCTGGATTTGCCTGCAGGTGACAAAGAAGTTCTGGGTCAGATCCTCGATGAACTTAAGGCGATCAGGGCTGCCGTTGAAGAAAAATGAGAGTACCAACGAAACCGCACAGTTAAGCTGCCCAGGAGGTCTGAGATGTCTGCGAATATGAAGTGGGAATGCACGGCCGTGGTTTATATCGATGGCGAAACGGTCGTAGCTGAGGACGATCGGGGCCGCGTTATCGCCAAGGGGCCGGCAGGGGCCGACGCCGCCGGTGTAATTCAATCGGCGATAGACGCCGCTCACCCGGCCGGCCAGATCAAGATCCGTCGCGGGCAGTACCGCCTCGATAAGTCGGTTATCCTCTATAACAGCGGCATGCTCTGCGGCGAGGGTCGCGGCACTGTGCTGGTCCCGCCGGTGGCCGATTACGCGCTAAAGGTAATGACGACCGACAAGACTGAAATCTACCGGCCTTTCCACGGCGACCCCGGCCCGCTGTACGCAGCCATCGTAAGGGACTTAACCATCGACGGTGAAACTATCGGCTCGCGCGGCAAGGGCATTTTCATGGACACGTTCTGGTGTTCGTCCTTCGAGAACCTCTGGATTCAAAATACCGACAATGCACTTTACCTCCACCACGTGCGTGAGAGCGACTTCACAAATATTTACCTTATCTCAAACGGCAGCGTCGAGCTTAAGGAGCCATCCGTCGTGCTGATCGGCGAGAACAACAACATTCACTTCCGTAACCTGTCGGTGGTTTACCCCAACTACATCGGCATGGACCTGATCGGCAAGATAGATGAGGGCATCGACGTGCCGCGCCTGGTCTATCTGACGCAGTCATTTTTCCACGGCCGGCTTTCCGCGCCGGATGAACTGCCGCGAGAATATGACGGCAAGAGGGAAAAAGGTTTCGGCCGCACAATCGCAGCTCCGTTTGATCTGATTCGCCTGACCGACCTCGGCGCCCACCGCCACGGCTGCCTAGCTGACGTGGTTATCCGCGACAGTCGCATTACAGTAGCCGGCCCGGGAGCTGCGTCGGTTAACTGCATCAACAGCCCGCTGACTGTATCCAACTGCGTAATGACTGCAACCGAGGGCCAGTGCGTGATCCGCGCGAGCAAAAAATCACGCGTTACGGTAACGGGTAATACGATCCATTGCGGCAGCGAAACCGGCAGCAGGTATTCGCTTGAGGTTGTCGATGCCGAGGTGATATTCAAGGACAACGTCCTCAACGGCATTAACCTCAACGTGAAGCTGGCACCGGCGACGAATTCGATTATCGCCAACAACAGGTTCACGCTGGAAAATTCCGAGTCGACTATTTGGGTCGGCGACGACGGCGAGACCGGCTCAGCCAATATCGAAATCGCCGGTAACATCTTTACTGAAAAGCGTGCAAAGTCTGCCGTCGAGGTCAGCCCGCTTGCCACCGAGAACATTCGCGTGCACGATAATATCTTCTCCGGCAATTACGACGGCGAGGCGTGCATAACCGGCGATCTTACTGTCACTCGCTGATCGGTATATACGTTTCATTAAAGGTACTCCTTTTACGAGGCCGTCTTTTCTGGTAGGGCGCGGCAACTCCTGCCCGCCGGAGCCTGAAAGGCGAAGGAGGGTGTTGCACGCGCAATCTTGAGCCATTCGTTCCGCGTGCAACCGGTTCGACAAGCTCACCGCAAGAAGTAGCACGCCCTACGAACTATTATCGTTTCCATTGACTTCGCTGTCATTTAGCCTCTCTAGTTCACAGGGCTCTCCATCAAAGACCCGGGGGTAAACGTTCTTAAAGCTGGAGAACCAGTCTTTTCGCATTCCGACCAGAGGTAGATAAATAAGGAGGATATCAAATGTGACGATGAGTTCCATGCCAAGGACCGACACCGGCAAGGCAAACCAAAGAGGAGCATATTTGAACGTCAGGACGCTGGAGACAGTCGCAAATGATGTGAATACAACAATATAACCTATGATGGTGTAGAAGCGGTTCCCGAAGAAAAAACGCCTCCATTTTGGCCGAACCAAGTAGCTTTCACGCAGGGCCTTCTCCCAGTTGAATCCGCGATGCCTCGACTCGATAAATATGCGAATATAAGCTCCAATCCGCTGCGGCGCGTTAAACCCAACGAGGCACATGATCATGCAACCAGCAGAGACGAACATCGCCAAAGAGGCAATGTATCCGTCCTTCATCTTTGTGGCGTACCCCAGGATCGCAGTGCAGATAATCACGGAGAGCCACAGCAACTGCCGTCGTTCCCCAAGGTAGAACAAGATTTCCTGTCGGAGGGCAGTGAATTCTGCGATTACCGCCTTCATCTCGGTATCCTTGTTTTCAGACGGTGTCATGGTTCACCTCGTCATGATCGCGTTGTAGGTACAAGTCCCGCCGCACACGCCGGCGATCTTACTGTCACTTGCTGATCGGTATATCCGCTTCATAATGTTTCCCCTTCATAAGACCGGCTTTTCCTGTAGGGCGTGCTACTTGCTTGCACGCGCAATCTTGCGCAATAATCCCGCGATCCAGTTACTGTCACGGCCCTTAAGTACTTTGATTTTGTTTTCCAGGCACTTGAAGCTGGCATCACCCTTGAACTCATCTATGAATTGCTGTTTGAAGCTCTCAGGTAGTAGAACCTTTTCAATGTTTTCAGGTTCAAATGGTACATAGCCGATTGTTCTCCACTCACGTTCCATATAGTAATTATGGTCGTGGTCCTTATCGAGTGTTTCGTCGAAGAACTTGCAGTAGCAAAGGAAGTACCAGAGGAACATGTTGTCCGATTGAGGGTCATACTCCTTGGGCTTAGGCCCAGTAAGGAGCTCTTTTAACCACTTGAGCGCCGCAGGATCGAAGAAGTCTTTCCGGGTGGTTCCTCGGCGATCATGGCCAGGGGGGAAGCGATGGTCCGTGCAGCACGAACCTTCGGGCAGATAGAATACAGGGCTAGCCCCGCGATGCTGCGTTGTCCAGATCTTGTCGAAGGCCAAACCGAACTTCGAGTACTTATTCGTATGAATCTCCAACATCCGCTTTTTAAGCGGAATATCACAGAAGCAAACTATCTGGGGTTCGAACAACATGTCACTGCTGAGCGGATTGGCTAGGTCGATGTTATCTATGTTGCCGGCCCAATTCTTTTCGCATCCTCCAGGCAAAAGTTTTCCCTTTCGGACGATCTTGCAGAGAAGGGCAAATGCCTCCTTATCTCCCAATTTTCGCCCCACGAAATGGGTCAAGTATGGGGATACGTAATCGTTCGACTCTTCTGTGTGGTCGTTCATAGTTGGTAGTGCGTGCAATCGGCTGCACGCGGGTTTCTGTGCTTCGTTTAAAACCTTACAACGTATTTCATTTCCAGCAGTAACGAATTAGCAGAAATGATAATTATGAAAGTAACAACTCAGTGGGCTTAGATCAAGAGAGGGGCGGGATTTCTAAGTGATCTGGGTGGCACTGCTTGCTCGCAAGCAGTGAGGCGGTTGGCGCCCATTGTCTTGACGTGAATCGCTGGTGGCCGTAAGATTCATTTGGACAATTAAATAACATCCGATGATTTGTATTGTCGCCCTGCATGGGAACCACAAGTCCGGCGAAAGCCGGAATTTTCGTCAGGGCGTTGTACCGTCGGCACCGGCTTCGCGCCGAAGTAGTATTTCGCGCGGGGTCCGGTGTCCGGCGGATGAACTGTGACGAAGCGCTCTTGTGGGCGTCCATGCACGGGGATTCCGTCGGATACTGGACCTCGCGCTTTTTTATGCGCAGCCGGAGCAAAGCTTATGAAAACTTCGTCGAAAAAGTCTGAAAATGTAAAGACTGCGTTGCTGGTCCGCGCGATTTGGCGGATGTCCGGAGGCAACGTATCCAAGTACCTGCCAGCCCGGCGGGTTCCAAAAGACGTTAAGCGTTTCCTCGATAGCGGTCAGTCCATCCAAGATCGCCGGGCAGCATTGGTAGCGATTCTGGAAAGCATAATTTCCCAGGAGGTGGCCAAGCCTTAGGGCGCGGGACTTGCCTGATTGCGGGTGCTCGCGATTGACATGGCGCGGGCATTTGGAAGAGCCTGATTTTGTATGATTTCCATGTGTTGGTGACGATAGCCGGAAATGGGTGCACATGGAAATCACCAGGCCTTCATTCCGCGTAGGTTAAGTCCCGCGCCCAATTTGTTATTGGGCCCTCAAATGTGGTCGTCTGATTGTAGGGTTGGATTCCAGACCCATTGCACCCAATTCCCATTGGGCGCGCAAAAGTGGTCTTGTACTTAGGCACCTCGGAAGAAGTTCAAAAATTTTCGTGGGGGGTATTCTCCGGCCGGGCCGGGAGTTGGCAAAAGCCAATCAAAACACGTAACTGGTTTTGCGCGCGCAAATCGAACCGCCGGTACAATAGTGGGCGCAACCTTAATGCGCGTCCCACCATCTTTCACATCCGAACACGCGCGACGCATTTCACTTTACACTGCTTGCGAGCAAGCCGTTCGACTGGCTCACGGCGAGCAGTGCCACCCAGCAGTGCACCCCGTCAAATCTCCTTGGCCATCGCAAGTAGATTAAAAAATATTGAAAACCATCGAAGAATATTGAAAAGCATTTAAAAGCAACGAATTTGGTCGAAGGCCAGGGACAAACCAGCAAAGAAAACACAAAGATATCGAAGAAAAACGAAGGATATGAGTAAACAAAAGCCTTTATTTAAAGGGTATCGCAGGTTTTCGATGCGGCGGAAACGTTTTCGCGAAATAGCCCAGGCCGGATTCAGGCATGTTTGGATTTTCCTTATCCGGCGCGGTATGCTGAGTCGATCTAACGGCGAGCATGGAGGCTGAGATGGCCCTGGAAAAATTCATCATCAACGGCGGCAAGCGACTAAAAGGCACGGTCCAGATCTCCGGGGCCAAGAACTCTGCACTGCCAATTCTGGCGGCGTCGCTGCTGGCAGAAGGACCTTGCACTTTCTCAAACGTTCCGGACCTGGCCGACATCCGCGCGATGACCGACCTGCTCGGAGATCTCGGCGCTGAAGTTTTTCGTGAAGGCCACGAAGATCGCGAAGACAAAGCCGACGGCAACGGCAACGGCGACGGCAACGCCGACGGGCGGATCCGGATTTGCGTTACCGACGAATCCGACAGCCACGCAAAGTACGACCGCGTTCGAAAAATGCGTGCGAGTATCAGCGTGCTCGGTCCGCTGCTGGCAAAGCGGGGCAGGGCCCGGGTATCGATGCCCGGCGGATGTGCGATAGGCTCGCGCCCTGTGAATTTGCACCTTCGCGGTTTGAGTGCAATGGGCGCGAAGATCGAACTCGACAGCGGCGACATCGTAGCCACGGCCAAGCGGCTGCGAGGTGCGGAAATATTCCTGGGCGGGCCCTTCGGCTCGACGGTCCTGGGCACAGCCAATGTTATGTCGGCGGCAACGCTGGCTAAGGGCACAACGCTTATCGAATCGGCGGCGTGCGAGCCGGAAGTTGTCGACCTGGCCGAGTTCCTCAACGCGATGGGCGCGAAAATTACCGGCGCCGGCAGCCCTCGGATAATCATCGAAGGTGTCGATCAGCTAACCGGCACGGCCCACGAGGTTATCCCCGACCGGATCGAAGCCGGCACGTTCATGATGGCTGCGGCGATAACCAACGGCGACGTCCACCTCGCTAACTGCCGGCTTGATCATCTGATGGCCGTGATCGACAAGCTGCGGCAGGTCGGCGTTATCGTCGAAAAATCCAACGGTGGCGCGACGGTATCTTCGGCCCGGAGGCTTGAACCTGCCGACGCGACGACTCAGCCGTTCCCCGGTTTCCCCACCGACCTGCAGGCCCAGCTTATGAGCCTGCTGTGTTTATCCGACGGCAACAGCGCGATTACCGAGAAGGTTTTCCCCGACCGGTTCATGCATGTAGCCGAGCTGCTGCGTATGGGGGCCGACATCCGCAAGGAAGGGCCGACCACGATCGTCACCGGCGTCAAGCATCTGGTGGGCGCGCCGGTAATGGCCTCTGATCTTAGGGCATCGGCGGCACTGGTCCTGGCCGGGCTCGTCGCCAAGGGCACTACCACCATCAGCCGCGTCTACCACATCGACCGCGGCTACGAACGCATCGAATCCAAACTCGCCAGCCTCGGGGCAGATATCCAACGGGTCGCGGATGATTAATCCCGGCCGGGGTGTAACTTAGGCCGGAAACTTGAGCGGGGGGAGCTTGCATTTCTCTGACAGATTCGATAGTCTGTGACCATTGATTGAAATAGCGTATTGAGGGGTGACCCGTGGCGAGTGCATTTCAGTTTAAAAACAACAGTTCCAGGCTTTTCGGCCGCGGAGAAGATTTCCAGCAACTCACCGACCGGGTGAAGATGAAAAGGGGGCTCACCGCAGTCATGGGTCCGCCGCGAATAGGCAAGACCTGGCTGTTGAGGGAATTCAGCCGGCGCATCTGCGGGGACAATAATTCACTTGTCGGCTATGCCCATTCAAACGGCGAGGGGGACTTACTGAAGTCCGCCGTTACCGATCTCTACCTTCGTTGGTTTTCTGACTCGAGTTTCACCGAGCAAGCCAAAGCGGCATGGAAGTCCAACAAGGATGGCAAGGATGGTTTCTTCGCTCGCTTCACTGCAAGTACTGTCAATATGCTCAGCGACATAGTCGAATCAATACCTGTAGCAGGGCCAGTAGCAAAGCCTTTATTGGCTGGCGGCAAGAATCTCTTTTCAGCCTTGGCTGATGCGGATGCGAACCTCAGAGGCCAGAAACTGATTCAGGATTTAACCTACGAACAGTCGTTTGAAATCGTCACCATGTTGGCTGAGGTTGCTGGGAGAAAGATAGTACTCGTACTGGATGCGTTCGATCAAATTCCCGATACCCAAAGGCAATTTGGAGTGCTCAGGGGCTTTCTTACGGACATCGAAAGCTGGCCTGAAATACATGTCTTCGTCGCTATCAAACAGAACAAAAAAGGTGAACCGGCTAATGAGTTCCGTTCACTGTGCGATATGTATCCTCCGGCTGAGGTAGTTCCTTTGGGAGGTATGAATCTGGAAGGCGACGAGGAAACCAAGTTAGCCCAGTACATAAGAACTGAGGTGCCTGCGCTCAGAGACAGCAAGGACGCCAAAATTATTGAGCTTTTAGAAGGCTACCCGGCCGTGGTTGAACAACTAATATACCGAAGCGATGCGATTGAGACAATGGATGATGTATTGCAGGAAGTCGAGAACGCTAAAAGTAACCGCTACCCGGAGTTTGACCGCTTTAGAGATATGACGCCTGATGAGCAGAAGCTGGGCCTGCGGCTGGCGATCTGTAAGCAATTGTCTGATCTGCAAGAATGGAACTTACTTGAGCCCATTCTCACCGAGGGCCTTGGGGAAGGTACTTTCGCAAAATTGCAGACAGAGCATCTACTGAAACCAATCGAGTATCCTACGTTCGGCCACCAGACACGCCATCAGGCAGCACTGGATTGGTTTATCGCCAACTTGCCGGCAATCCTATCAGATCAGGTTGATCATGTCATCCGCATGCTCGGGGCGAAAGTGCAAGATGTCGATGATCACTCACTGCCCTTTATATTAGCGTTGGTTGCGTTGAGAAAGTCCGTAGGCGGCCTGACTATCAGTACTCAATCAGAGGCTATCGTCAATTGCGCCTTTGTTCTCACGGAATTAAGCATCGAGGATCAGTCTTCCTACAAGATGCTGAGCAGAGCTGACTGGAAGGCTGCTGCTGCCTGGGGCGAATGTGCAGCTTTATTGTCCATGGGCTTGTTCAACACGCTATATTACGCGAAAGCCGAGGGAGACTTACCCCGTCGCGATGCGCTCTTGGATGAGCTTCGTGATCTGAGGGTGGGTTTCCCCGATGATGCACTTGTTCGTGAGCGGCTGGCGAAGGGCTTGTTCAACACGCTAATTGATGCGGAAGATGAGGGAGACCAGTCCCGTTGCGATGCGATCTTACAGGAGCTACGTGAACTGCAGAATGCTTTCCCCGATGATGCACCAGTTCGTGAAGCGATGGCGATGGGCCTGTTCAACACGCTAAATCACGCGAAAGACGAAGGAGACCAGCCCCGTTGCGATGCGCTTATGGAGGAGCTGCGTGATCTGAGG
>SDBT01003567.1_pt1 | contig 26817 bp, 41 predicted proteins | sample 2277101 | NCBI WGS metagenome assembly SDBT01 (sample SAMN10404973, study PRJNA504765) | marine sediment metagenome | isolation source: marine sediment core GS10_PC15, 103 cmbsf | place: Arctic Ocean: Southern Knipovich Ridge | collected 2010 | reverse complement strand
TCCTCATACCTCTCGTTGATAATCAGGTGCAATATCTCGATTGTTTTCTCGGTTGGTTTCTCGGTCCCGAGATCGTCTATTATAAGGTGGTCATACCGGCAAAACTCCTCCAGCAATTCTCCCTCGCTCTTTTCGGATTTATCGCTATAGGTCATGCGAATATTTTTCAGGAGTTGTAGGGCATGGATCCGCTTTATATCAATTCCTTCGTTCTTGATATGCCTCGCTACCGCTGCAATAAGATGTGTCTTGCCCGTACCCGGTTTTCCGTATAAAAAAAGCCCTCTATCCTTATATCTCTTTTCATATACCCACTTGATTGTTCTCTCCTTGATTGTTTCAAGGGCTTTCAAGTCGGTTGTTAAAAAGTTTTTAAAATCGCAGTGCCTGTGCCTTTTACCGAATCCAATCTTGATAAGTATATCTCTATCCGGTGGCAATTCAATCGGATCCTCCGGAGCTATCCTCCCAATTTCGACAGCCTTCTTGTGCAGTTCGTCAATGGCCATAGCTATTTGCGGTTTTTTCTGTTCAGTCATGTCCTGTTCTCCACTCCGTCATATTTGTTGCCTACTGAAACAGCCGGCCTCAAGGTTGAACGCCCTCCCTTTCTTGACTGCATGTCCAGCTTATCATACTGCTTGCGGAATTTGCCTATGCTTAGTATGTTCGTGTGCCAAAAATCATCATTCAAGGCCCATGTCAAAACACGTTTGGCTTCGCCCAAATTGCGCTTGTCAATACGGAATATCCTGTCAGCGTCAACATGCCATTTATTAATATTACCTATTATAAAGTCAGGCTTATTCCTGAGAATCAAGGTCTTGAGTAGCTCGCACAATTCAGAACATTCTTTATTATTGTTATTGTTACTGTTATTATTTATTAATGTTGTTCGGGAAGGATTCTTTAAGCCTTTCGGAATCCTTTCGGAAGGATTTAAAACCCATTGTACTAATGATTTAGGTGCTGCGTCAAGTTCCACATTCATGGCTGTAAGCATGTTCGGATTATAGCTTTGATGTTTCATATAATTTTTTATAGCAAGCCAGCCTTTGCTGTATTTCATTTTCTTATCCCGTTCAAATCGCTTGAATATCTTTGGTAACATATCCTTGTCGATGCCTGTATCAACGGCGATTATCTTTAAGGGAGTTTGATATATCCCGCACAGGTTTATATCTGGGCTGGTAATTCCATACCAAAATAAGAGTTTCTCCGACGGATCGAGTCCCTGAACATAATCATCTCTCCATGCTCCAGTATCAACAATTTTTCTTTTAGACATATAACCTCCCTTTAATAAAATAGGCCCCCGACACGGCTGATGAAGCGCACTCTCGATGCGTGGAGGCGAAGAGAAATGTTGTGCCGGGGACCATCAATATAATCTTGAAATATCTTAAAAGTACACTTCATCGAATCCTTTATGGCGTGCCCCCTCCGAATGTAAAGGTTTATTTTAAATTTTTGTACGTTCTCCATGCCGTATTTATGTTCTTGAATTCCTTTCTCCTGTAAAATCTCGAATAGATCATCTTGTTAAGTTTAAGTAGTTCTGGGTTCTTTTGGTTACGATCGTAAAACATAAGGTAGGGATCATGCCCGTATTCATATATTTTCTGGCACCGGTAAAGGTCCTGCTCTATGTCGGTATTATATCCGACAAGAACATATATCATGGCGCGAATCCCCTGCTCCTGCAAAAGACTCATTCCCTTTATAATATACATATCCCCATCGAACGTATCGAATGCTCCGTGAATCTGATTGACAAATGGAATACGTTTTAAATATAAGGCTTTTTCATCATCCATCAATCGCAAGTCATATCCGTTTTCATCTATAACCTGCAGGCCGGCATCGATTATCTCGTCGAACGTGTCCTTCCATTCCGGATCAAAAAATGTATTGTTGTTCAATAGGCATATTTTTTTGAGCCCCAAGTTATGGAATTTCCATATTGATTGATGCCCGTCTCCTGGCCACATGTCACCTACCTTGCAAAATTCACATCCCCTCGGACAATGTCTGAAAGTATATCCAAGTGAATAATCGAGTTCATACAATCCATAATCCGGCCGCATTGACTCTATTTCATCTGGCAACCTTGATCCGGGATCCACCCCTGGGCCTCCCTCAACATCAGAATTGTATTTATTTGAGTCCTCGTATATCCAAGAGGCATATGTTTTGTCAACAGGCATTAACGGCATGTTCAAATAAACCGTGTCTCCATGTAGCTTATGCCATGCAGATATTTTCATCAGTGCCAGATTATGTTTTGGCGCGTCAGTCAATAGATTTATTTTCAAACAAATACCCCTGTTCATTCCTATCTATACCTGTCTTATACATCTTGGGATCTATTTCACATCCATCGTAATTTATATTGAGCTGCCTGCAGGATACTCCTGTTGTATCGGATCCCGCAAAGGGGTCGATTACATAATCTCCTGGCCTAAAAAAGTCTTTAAGTATTCTCAATACTACCGGTTGCGGCCGAGCACATGGGTGGTCTGTATCCTTTTTACCATTTGATGATTTGAAATATACCGATTTTACCCAACCTGGTGTTTTCGGGTATCCTGATCCTTTCTTCATATATACCAAAATTGGATCTGTCCCGGATTGAAATTTGCATATGAACCTTGGAGGGATATACTGACAAAAAAAACACCATTTATATTCAAGAGCTCTTATCTTCTGTATAAATTTTCCCATGCCGATCGTTCCAACCCAGATAATACATACTCCTGTGGGTTTTAATACTCGGGCAGCTTGCCGGGTCATTTTCTTTATCAGCTTTAGGTATATGTCGTTGCCTACTATCTTTGTCCGGCCGCCCCATGGCGGATCAGTGAATATTCCATCAACTGAGTTCCGGGGTAATCCTTTCATGAATTTTATGCCATCTTGTAATCTATAGATTTTTTATTCCTCTTGCAGCTTTTACGAGCCATGTTGCCAAATTCCACGGAGTACGATTACGCTCATTGCATTTTATTTCAGGTCGCCTTCTGCATTTATGGCTATGACATATAACGGATGGAGCTTCTCCTAATTTAAATGGAATAACCGGTAAATTTTTTCTATCTATGCCGACTATATAAAAACGTGTATCTTTATTAGCACTGTGCCCCCACCAAAATTGTGGCATTCTTAATGTCCATCCCCCATATTTATCCTTTCCTTCATTTTCTTTTGGTAATTCTATCGCATCCCATAGTTTACTTCCGCCCGGATGTTCCAATATCCCGCCTTCTTGCCTAATCATATAAGCAACCCATATTGCTAATTCTGTTTCACCTGGTACTGGTTTTGCCATTCTTCTCAATGTACCCCATCCCCGGCATGGCGGATGAGCAATAATTGGCATTCCACCATGAAAATTAAGTGCATTTTTTTCAATATCATAACAATTGCATCCTGGAATTTTTTTATATATACTATCTTTTCTTACAAAAAGAACCGCAACCATTACTATAAACCTCCTGAATCCACACCTAAGCCCTGCTGGTTGCCGTGTTCTCGGTCAGGTAGTATGAAAAGACTACTTTGCTGGAAATACCCCGTAGACTGTCGCCTCAGCGCATGGACAAGGCCGTAGATAGCCGTCGCCCGCTGTTGCAGGGACTTCATGTATGTCTCGATCTCCTCCTCTGATTCCGAGATATAGTACCCCTTGGAGTTGCTGACCAGGCGTGGAACGATGTCCTTTATCCGGGCATAGGAGATTATCTTGCGCACCCGGCTGTCGTGGATCCTGATGCCGTGGATCTCAAACAGCCGGCGTCTCATCTCCAGGTTCGTGATCGAGTTATTTTTTCCTACTCGCAACATGCCTGTGATAAGCGGCATTATCCGGTCGTGCTCCTGCTCGTTCAGCGGATTCGTGTACTCCTCGAATAGAGTTATCATTTCCGGCCTCCCCTTTTACAAATTGGCATTTCGGACACTCCTGTATCCGTGTTGTAGACCCATCGAAAAACCTGTCGAATACGGTCTTAAGTTTCCTTCCGCAACGTGGACATATATGTTTATCCATTTAAAACCCTTTATATTTTATTTAGAAATGCATATTCTCCGTAATATTTTAACGCCATTTTATTATATTCTGTTGCCGCTTCTTCCTGTGTCAAATAACTACCAATAGTTATATTATTTCCATTAACTCCTATTCTTACTATCCATTTTTTAGATCTCTTATGCCAACAAACCCCTTTATATTTTGATGTTGTTCTGCGTCTTAATTTTCTATTCATTTGATTTTACTGATTAGTACATATCCTTAAATTTGATTTTTGATTATCGAGAGTATTATGATTGCGGTGATCAACCTGCATGCCTTTCGGTTCCCCCATTATATATCGTGACATAATAAGTTGTACCGGGCGACCATCTGGATATATTGTTTTTACAGCCCTATATGATTGTGTATTATCACGGTAGCATGCATACCATTTATGAATATTCAGTTTCTCGTAGTCTTCGCCATCAACCAATGCATATTGTCCCTGCGTAAGAGGTATTCGTTTCATACTATCCTCCAATAAAAAAGACACAAAAGAGGACGCGGGCAAGGCGTTTGATTCCCCTAATGTGCCTTTAAGATTTTCAGATATTTGCCTTGCCCTGGAACTAATCATGCTATCTATCCTTGTTATGTAAAGCATTATTTTTAATAAAAACTCATTACTTCTCAGGCTCATTCACGGTATGACAATTCTCATCGTCGTCCTCTCTTTCTTCTACCGGATCAACATCCGATTTATTGTCATTGTGCGGGTCGCCCATCCTTCTGCGCTGGCGATCCTGCCGCGCATGCCTGCGGAAATAATTCTCGTCTGGTCCCGTTCCGTTATCCATTATTGCTATCCTCCTTTTCATTCATACAATTAATGCAGGCAATGTTCTCATCTATCATTTCAGCATTAATATGCGCGCCCAAAACTCCATAAACTTTTGCTGCCATATTTGCATGGGGCAAGCAAGCATATAAAATTCCCGATGGAGTATGAACGGCGGCGTGAGCTGGATATTTTTCAAAATTCTTTCTATCCCTGATTTTAGCACATTCTGGACAATAATCTTTTCGTTTTATTCGCTTCCAATTTTCAGGCAATTCTGCGCAATGTTCAACCTCCCGACACCCATCACAACGATATTCAAAATTTGTTGCTATCTTCATCATCATCCTCCCCGTCATAGTTGCTGACAAAGCTCTCGACGGCCGCAACCATGGCGCTGTTTATCGGTGCGGGAAGGTCGCTGGCATTCATCAGTATCTCGTTTCCCTTCTCGTCCCAATACCGAACGGCCTTTATCTCGTCCAGCTCGTTGTACGGCCTGGGGTATCCGACATCGGGCTCGGCGGGGCACATGTAGAAATAGAAGTCTACCTCATACTCTATGCCGTCGTGCTCCTCGTCGTCGACCGTGAACTTCACGCTTTTCAAAATCCTGTTGCTCATGCCGCCCTCCACTCTGATATTTTATTGCGGGTTCTCCGCACCCATCTTACCGATCGAACCGCCCGCACGAACTGGTTCTGTGCGCGGAGTATTTCTACACGGGGCATGACATATCTGTCAACCCTGTGCATCGGAGGTCTCCGGACGTGGCATACCCACGCCTCATCTATCTTCTGGCCGGTCATCTCCTCCCATGCCTTGGTATATCCTCCGGCGGTCTGCAGGAAAGCCTCGGGCCCTATGCTCTTGCCTGTCTTGATGTCGATAAGTATAAGCTTGCCGGCCATGCGTACGAGTAGATCGAGCGTACCGGTGAACATGTGCTGCAGGCTGCCTACGATATACTCCGAGACAATCACCTCTATATCGAACTGCTTTATCTTCTCGAAAAATGTCTCCGCAGTTTTCCGAACTCCCGGTTTGTGGCTCTGTCCTATCATCCCGTGTTCGATGCATTTGTGTATGAATGTATGGACATCCTTTCCGAAGCTGCTGGCCTCGTCTCGTGCCCGGTCCGCCGCGCCCTTCGCGTCCGCATACAGTTTCTCCGGGTTCTTCTTTATCGCCCTGATGAGGTCTTTCTTCTTGAATGATTGAAGGTGCTCGATCGCCATTTTCCCGTTCCACGGACCGAGCCAGTCCGACTTGTCGATCGTCTGGCCCGTTACCCTTGTCACGCTGATGGTTGGTTCGCCGTCTATGCGGTAGGTATGGGATCCCTTCCAGAACGATATGGTCCAGGGTTTTTTCCACAACCTTGATATACCGCGGGGACAAACCACAATTTCCGTTTTCTGTCCTTTGTCTTTTTCCATGGCTATACTCCGTTATCTATGATGTCCGTGAGCTGGCTCAATATCTTATCGGCCTGGCTCTCGGTCAAGTCTGTTATCTTTTTGGCCTTGTAAGCCTTAAAAAGTAATGCCGGTTTGTACTTGCCCGGAAACCTTTTCTTTATCGTGTCCATGGCTACCCGGATGTCTCCGTGAATACGCAAATCCTTTTTCACATTTTTTGGTGGTTTGCCCGTCGGTGGTACCGGAGGATCGTTCACCCTCTTTGCGTTCTCGAATCCTGGAGACGGAGTATCGTCGAAATTCTGTCTCCAATATATATCATTGGCAATACCGAACTCCGACGCGCACTTTTTCAGGGCATCTGATGCGGCCGCCTTCTTATCATTACCGTAGTCGAGCGCATCCCTTGTGTTTTTTTTGCACATGATGTCATGTCCGCCGTATTGCATCTTGGTTATTTTGTGCTTGCCGTCCGGGGATGTTATGATAAGTCGCCCAAGTACCACGATCTGCCCGTGCTTCTCCTCCTCGGATACCACCTCGAAAGACCAGTTGAATCCGAATATGAAGTTCAGGGTCTGCTGGACGTATCCTACCTCGACGTAGTCCCAAACCTTCCCGCCTTTTCCTGGGCGCTTTTTTATACAGGCTGGCGGGGTTTTCTGCATTATAACCAACCGCTGGTTATCCTTAAGCCAGGTGGGAACCAATGAATCATGCGGTGACCGGACAGTTACCGCCTTGTCTTTTTTCCCTCTGGTCGTGACAACGGCTCTGGTCTTTGGCTTTTTTACGGCCTTCCTTTTAGTGGCTGCTTTTTTTGCAGTGCTCACTCTCTTCATGCTATTCTCCTTTGTGTTTTTCGAGATACTCTTCAATGGCCTTGCTCGCGATATGCGTAGCAAAATGAGCGCGCAGACCACCGGGAAAACAAAACTCCTTCAGCTTCTCAAACGTGGCGGAGTATATCGGCTGATGCTTATACTTGTCGGCCGTTTTGGTTTTCATCCTTGGCTCCTTTCCTGAATGATTGTATGGTTCTTATGACCATTTTTATAAAAGATATTCTTTTAAAAAATAGAATACCCTGGATTCTCAATATATTTGCTCGGTCGATCTGCTCTGGTAATTGAGTTTTCATTATTTGACTCTTTTCCAAAAACAAAGGCAGGAATACTTCCACATGTTTCACGGCACTTGTCCGTACATATCCAGGCTTGACGAACCCGCACGTCGAGCAAACAAATGTTCTTCCTGACAGCTCCATGTAATCGCATCCGCAATCAGGACATACTATCTTTTTCATGTTATCCCTCCGCCGGAGGAGTAAAAAAAGATACCTGGTCATTGTAATAACAATTAAAGGTTATCAGATCATTTCTCCTGAGCCATGATCCGTATTTGCAATGATCTGGAATTCTGCCCCCATTGGATTTTTTATCACCATACGGTATCCCTATTTCATTCAACTGAATCTCTATGCCTTTTCTGGTTATGTGAATTTCAGTATTTGACATTTGCAATCTCCTTTAATCCTCGCTTGGCAGGAATGCGATAAAATCCTTTTCCTGTTTCCCAACATATAATTTTAGATTTTCCTTTATATCGGTGTAGGGAATTCTCTGATGAACCAGAACAACACCGTTTCCATCATCTAAAAAGAAATCTGCTTTTCCATCTTTGGCAACCACACGGGCAACGAAAAAGGTATCCCCCGTTTTACGCATCTTTGGAATATAGGATGCAATTATATCTCCCACCCAAAATGCTTCCAAAGTTTTGAATGCGTGAACACATCCATCTGTCCCTATCAATCCAATTAAACTTACTTTGTGATACCCGACTGTACCACTAAATTGTGGAGCCGTAAAATACTCCGCGTTTTTTATCTCAGCTGATAACTCGTTCATTGGCTGCCTCCTTTATTTGATTTAATAATATGGAACCCATTTTGTTTCTGCAATATCAGCCCTTGCAACAAAGGCAATACTTCGCCTGATTTCATAGGTTTGCCGATACACTTTGTCAACCGGAGTAACAACCTGTGTCAACTCATTACAGGCCTCGCAATAGAATACGGATTTAATTATATAACCCGCTCCTGTATTATCTATTACCTGTTCAATGTGTACGTCCACTTGTTCAACCCTGCTTGAACAAATATTACAAAACGTATGCAATGTTTTACTTGTCTTGATTTTTTCAACGTCCATTGTCCCGCCTCCTTTTATTGTTTCGTGCTTCATCATATTTCAATCTGCCAGTCATACCATTGAGTATAATCTACCTTCTTGCCGGCTTTCTCAATCATTTCTGTAAGCGCATTTTCTGAACGGTCCGTTTCCTTCCCGTCAATTCGCCAGCAGTACATTCCGCTTGTTAAAATAATTCTTTCTATTTTCATTATTATCTGCAAACCAGATAATGGTCTGTCCTCTGCACATCATACCTATCCAGTGCCATCCACACAGAACCGTCGGTTTCAAAAACCTTTGTTAATTCCAGTGCAGTTTCCTTTGCGATCAATCTTTTTGCGTAGCCTTTTGTGATAATCATGTCTTTTTCCTTTTTATAAATTATTTTCTACGTACTCGCGTCCTTTGTCTGTGATCTGCCATGCCTTACCGTCCCAGACTGCCATATCTCGACAACATAAAGCGTACCCTGTGCCATCAGGGATAGTTGTACCGTCCGCATCATACGCGGGAGTCTTGATGATGTCAAGCGCTGCTTCCTGTGCTTCTGTGAGTTCCTTTGTCATTGTCTTGCCTCCTGTTTTTATTTTGTACTTCATCATATGACCATGATACATGAAAGTTTAAATATGTCAAGTATTATTTTAAATAAAGTGAAGTTTTTTAAATGCCTAAAATGGGGTCAAAAAGGAACATTTGAGGCGGTATTCTATACCAATATAATCTCATCGGTCTGGGTGTCAAGCAGGATACCCCGGAATTTACCATGGATACACGCCCCGCTGTTGGCATACGCCCTGCCGTTGTCCATCCAGCTTATGTTCGGCGTGTGGGTATGACCGCAAAAAACAAAATGGTATTTTTCGAGCATCTTCTCCGCATAGCTGAGTGTCATTTTCTCAGTTCGTGTCGGAACTTCTTTCTCTTCGGTTCGTTCTTTTCTCTTGTAAGTGTTTTTGTTGTCAATGTTCGGGAAAAATCTTTCCAGCCAGGTGAGGGCCCAGATCCCGAGGCGGGCGAACGGGCTGGTCATCATCTTGTCGTTCTGGAATCCGTGTGATATGAATGCCTTTTTGCCAGTGGATAGACGTACAGTCCTTGCCATGCGTGCGAACAGTTTATAATCATGATTGCCTTTGAGGAATACATATTTGTATTTCTCGAACTCGGCACATAGTTCCGGGTGGGCCTTCCGTATCTTTCGCATAGTGAACTGCCAGAGTTCGTAAATATCACCGTTCAGCAATATCATGTCCGCTTTGAATTTCTGTATCCACTGGATAAGGCGGTTGTCGTTTCCCTTGCCGAAGTCGTCCGCGTTCGTTCCGTCGCCCAGATGCAGGTCCGATATTATGAGTACCTTCATATCATTTCCCCTTTCTTTACCATCTTAATTCCTCGGCTGTGTTTAAAAATATTTGTTTGAGTTCGTCCGTGTATCCAAATCTCTCCTGATTTATCTCTATGGATTTTCTCAAATTTCCATCAGCATGCCTCAGGCTTGCGGCTTTCCAATCGCATAGCATCTCGACTATTTCCATAAGGCTCATTCCCCTGATTCCGTTCAAGAAGTGTTCGGGATGATGTGGATTGTTATCATAATGATGCTTCAGGGCAGGTCCCATCTCTTTCAGATATTGTTTGTATTTCTCGGATCCGTATGTAGTATCCTTGAGTTTTTGTGTATACTCCTCGAATACCGCTTCTTCCGGCGGCTCCAGCTTAGACTTGTCATGTCCGGCCTTGTTGTAAACGAGCTTCCGGAGTATTTCATCCAGCATGTGGCCATAAACTTTGATATGCTCGAGCGTCTTCACTTTCTGTGACATTACTTTCCCTTTCCCAGAATTTTGAATACGAGTTCGAAAATGCGGTCCCCGAATTTTTTATACACCACCACCGCGGCGAGCCAGTAGATGAACGGCTCGTAAATGTTCTGCACCAGGTTTTTCGACGGGTAATACAGCAGCGTCACGGCGATCGATATGACAAGCATTACCGGGATGCTGTATTTGTCGAGCTTCTCCTGGGTCAATTTTCTCTTGGTGTACAGCTGTATGATGTAGCTCGATCCCAGGCCGCCGATGATGGCCGCCATGAGCCGCACCGCGTGTTTTGATATTTCTATCACGTAGGCATGCATCTCTGTTTCTCCTAATACTCCACTCTCAGATTAAACCAGCCATTAATGTTATATTCGTTCTGCGTGCTGGAATTCTCTGCGAGGTCAAAATAATGGTTTCCCTGTTTTGTGTTCAATCCCTTGAGTATATTGATCTTCCTTTTACGCGCAGCCTTATTGAGCGTGGAAACAGTCAGAGGACCGAGATTGCCATCTACGTTTATGTCTGGCCAGTCGGCTTCATATCTATTCAAAACATTCAACGTCCGCTGAAGATATTTCACCGCCGTGCCTACTCCCATATTGACAGCCATGTCGAATATTTTATATGCTATGTCCTGGTCCTCGACTCTATCGAGATTCATCTTGTCCCACCAGCCAGTGTAATATATCCCCTTGGCTGTCACTATGTCCAGGTTCTTCATAAGTCCTGTATATCCGAATGCCCGCGCCGTCTTTTTTATTATTCCGAATTGTGTCTCTCCTCCGGCATCTTCCTTGCGGAAACTGTATCCCCCCTCTACTTTCATGAGCTTGTCGAAAGCATCGTTGAAGTCAGCCATTTTTGCCTCCGTTCACTTTTCCGAATATGTTTGCTATGCCAGATTTATTTTCCGATATCTGCCTCGTATGTTCATCATTCTTATCCCATATAGCAGCATGTGCATCAGTGTTTTTTTTGTCGTCCTTTTCTATTATACCCTTCAGGTTGGATATGTCAGTTTTTATTACCGCGAGTTTAACGAATACGCCTATGGTCAGTAACACATATGTTGTCAGTAGTATCGGTGTTATCATCGGCTGTAGTGTTCCAATCATAATGTATTCAACCTGGCCATTCCTGGATTTGATCTTTCAGCACCTTTATTTCGGCTCGTATCTCAATCTTTTTCAGACGTCTTTTCTCCCATCGTTCTATGTCCTGGGTATTCGATTCTATTGCCCGGACATCGGTTATCATTTTAGCAAGCTTGACCGCCATCTGTTTCATTAAGATGGCATTCGCACGCAACCTTCTCACGAATAATATTTCCGGATCTGTCATTACTTCAGCCATGAATTACCCCTTTCTCCTGTATGCTACCCATTGATAGAACCAGTCCTGAGTGTCTATTGCTATGGTGTTAAATACCTGAGATCCATAGGCAAGTCCGGATACTTGTGTAGGAGCGACTTGCTTGTTCGCGTCAATTTGATGTATTGTATATCCGTAAAAAGTCGCACCTTCGAGAACCAACGAGGAACTTATCTCTATTGTCGTTGCGTCGAATGCCGCGTTCGCTGATATGAAAAGATGGAGTTGCAGATCTCCAGATCCCACCTCAAAATAATGGGATATATCGCTGTCCGCATTTTTGGTGTTGCCGTTCACGTCGGCAGTCGCGCCGGAATCCGCTCCGGTTAATTGCCGGGTATGGGTAAAAAATCCTGTCCCCGTAATCTGCTCAAGGAATAGCGCAGTCCCCGTATCAAATGTTACTATACCGGTGTTCCCGCTCGTAGCCTCAGTTACAATTTCCCCAACCTGAAATGTTCCAGCCAAGTTATTATAGTTCACGAGCATAGTACCCATGTCAATACTCGTCCAGTCGGACCGGCTTATCCACCCACTCGTGTATGGCTTGTAATAAAGCTGTAATATATCCCATGAAGTTCCATTACTGCGTACCTTGAGTTTTGAATATTTCCTGGTGAGCTCAACAGTCAATTCATCCTCTATTTTTTCTGAGCCTTCTCCATCAATTATTAACTTATCCGTTTCCGAGTCCGCCTTCTCAATCGTGATCTCCCGGTTCTTGTTATCCGCGGCGGTGGGCAATGTGATTGTTCTGTCTGAACCCCCCGTGGTAACTCGGAACACGGAATATCCTTCATTGTCCAGAATGGTATAATTTGCCACAAGTTCCTTAATGCTCACGTTCCGAACAAGTCCAAGGGTGAAACTCCTGCTTGCAATTGTTATTGTCAAATCCACGGCACCATTCCCAGCCAATTCACCGAGAACTATTTCCTTATCGGTTGGGGCGTCAGTGTCTATTGTCAGCACGGAGGAAGGCGCCTGCTCGTATGCATACGAGCCCGCCTTCTTTGCACGGGTTCGGGTGTTGCCATCAGCCTCCGCATATTTCACCTTGATATAGTTCGTCGACCCGTCCAGAGTGGCACTGAGGTTTCCGCCCCCATTGACTACTATGTCATTCTGCGCGGCCAGCGCGGTTCTGATAAATTCTATGTCCTCCTGTACTGTTGAAGGTGGAATTGCCGCAAATGTATTAGGCACGGTTACCTCAAACTTTATATATCCCACAAGTGCGGATATATCTATCTCATTTGCAGGAGTTGCCCCGGCGGAAATTACTCCGCCTGATATTATCAGCTTCGCCTGTTGCTGGAGTATGTCTTGCCCAATGAGTCCGGCTCTGTCAAGCAGGTAGTCAAAGTCTCTGAAATTGTCCTGGCCGTGGTATCTGTCTCCTAAAGCCAGGGGTATCCCTCCCGAATATTCTCTATTGTGATGGTCGATAATCATTGTATATTTCCCCCTGGATAAATTATAAAGGCTCCTGTTACGTCAATATATCCTATATTCACCCTGTAATATGCAGGCACAACATCATCCTCGATCTCCTGCACTATCTGAGTGACTTGATCTGAGGTGAGCGTAGCAACATTTATTCCATCGTGAACATTAATATAAATATTTCCGGCAACCTCGACTTCCGTCCCTTCTCCTATAAGCGCTATACCCAGTCTATCATCTATCCCGTCAGCTCCCATAGATGCCCAATAGAAAGCCGGTGGGGTTAACCCATCTCCAGTAAGAATCCAATCGTCACCATCAAATGACCTGAATATCACGGCATCTAATCCAGTGATATTGTCAATTCGTATTTTAACATCAGCAATCCATGTTCCGCGTATTTTGTGTGTCGAGATCGCGTCTCGGGTTTTTTTCCTTCGCTGAAGATCCGAATCGAATGGCTGTATGTTCGCATTAAGCAGATACCCGAGTTGTACAACAAAGGCGCTCGGTGCCTCGTCCACCCGCTGCAACCGGTTAATGTCAATGACGTCTTTTTTCCATGCGTTGAGATTCGTATCCACCTTTGTTGCGAGTGACTGCATCACCGCGTCGCCCCGGAACAGCTTCGGGATATATTTTAAAAATGGTATTGGTAGCATTATATCTCCGTAAGTGCCAGAGCTCCCGGTGTGGTAATCTCGTTGGCAGCGAGAGCCAGCGGGAACCCACCGCCGAAAACCGCAATGGTGATGTAGTCTATTCCGATTACGAACGTATCGACATACCCGAACACATCTGACTGCTGTATGGTACCCCCGAACTGCCGTGGTGTGAAATTGTCCGGATCCACGAGTCTCGCTATCTGGTTGTAGTCGTTCTCGTCAAACGAGGCAGAGAATATCGTGTTGATAAACGTTACCGTATCTGCTATCCCATCGGCAACAAACTTGTCCTGTATCTCCTGTCCGGCTTCCGAAAGGAACAGCTGGTATGCAAGTTCGAAGAACGGCGAGACATTCGCGAACAGAAAGCCCGGGAGCATCTTTGCCGCCGATGTCACGGCGGTTGCAGTTATCGTGGAGGCCTCGAACCTCGCGTCGATGGACTCGAGTATGGTCCGGTCGATGAGGAACTGCTGTATGGTGGTTCGCAGTGCCCCGGACACGTCTCCCCCGCCATCCGCTATTCCCACTACCTGGCACGACAAAACGCCGAACACATTCTTGTTTATCTTGACAGTGCTAACTCCTCCAACTGCAAGTACGAGAGCCTCGCCGTCGCCGACTGTCACGAACCTGTTGCGAGCCTTCAACAGGAGCGGCGCGAGATTCTTCGCGCTCGCAAGGCTCTCCTCGTCTCCCCCACCCGTGAGTGCCGCGGGGTTCGACACGCCGGTCGCGTTGCTGTCGCTGCCGCCGTACACGCTTATCCTGTTCACTGTCGGGATGTTCGAGTCCGATCCCCCGCCGTAGGAGTACACCGCCTCCACATCGAAGGCCTCTGGGATTTTCCCGTAGGTGCCGTTGCCGAACCTCACGGCGAGTTGGTTCTCTGACTTCGGTATGATCTTATAATGCTTGTCCGTGGACAGCGAATCCACCAAGGTGTCGACGCGGGTCCATCCGATCGCGTTCACGGTTATCGTCAGGGTGTCCTGCAGCACGAAGCTGTCGGGGAGTATAAATTCCTGCCATTCAGCGATTCCGTCACTGGCTCCAATAATAACCGAACTTTGCAGCGTCTCCTGCTGGTACAGCGTAACTGCCTTGGAAAATAATGTGAGTGTATGTACTCCGACCCCGTCGTCGCTCAGTGCTATTTCATTTCCTGCGTATGCGTCTTCAAGTGTTGCGGCCAGTTTGATTGTCGTGGACGTCAAATATATTGCATAGTAATCAACACCGGTTGTCAGCGGAGTCGGTAGCGTGTTGGTGGTCGTGAGCCGAACCTTGTGCCCTGTGTACAGCAAGTCCGTCCCGAGGGTCAATTCGTTGTTGACCGCGAAGTTCGTCGTGAACGTGTCGTTGACATCCGTGAAGTTCTCGTTCGCCCGCGCCTCGAATATCTTGGACGCGGAGCTCAGCGTGCCGACGCTCCGGGCCGTGAGGTCCTCCTCCTGGATCGTAAACGGATATATGCCTGATCCCAGGGACGTCTTTACGTAAAACAGGACGACCCCCGACGACGTGGAGTGTGGGGAGAGCGTGTAGTCTATTAGCTCCACCAGATCCTTGACAGAGGCTCGTGTAAATGCGGTCTGAAGAAAATTATTATTTGCTTGAGCGTTGAGCCACATGCTGATGACGTCGCCCACCCCGGCCCATATCCGCTTCCACCAGCTCGGCTTCGCGGCCAGGTCGGCATCGGAGTTGATGTCCGTTATTATAGAGTCGTAATCTCGACTCGTATAAGAAATGGGATTTGTGTCTGGCATTTATAAGCTCCCCAAAATATTTGTCGAGACAGCTCCGGGTTTGCTGATATCTGCGAACGGGATAAATCCGACGTTCACATCAAGGTTCCCTTTGTTGTCCCGTATGAACGATACGGTGTTCTGGCTGATCGCTACGCGGCGGTCGACAGTTCCCTCGCTCCCATCAGTTACCCTCGTGTTTCTCAGTGATGACCAATTGACAATATCATATCTTATGCCTATGTCGAGTGTCAAGGAATTAGGGAAATTTTCTCGGCTGCTCACCCCGCACCCGTCCTCCCGGTTGTAGAACAGCGATCGTTTTGGCTGGATTATTCCCGCGACCAGATCACTTTCGTTTTCTATTTCAAGATCGTTCTTGCCATAGAAGAAAAATACATCCGCGTCTGATAAAATTGATAATGGTTTCATGTTATTCCACCTTCAGCTTGGTTGATAAATTACTTGCCGGCATTGGAACAGTAGGTGGTACCGGAGGTCCTACCGCAGCAGTTGCGTGAACATGGGTATTAAAATAAGCCCTGAATAAATCTCCAAGTATTACTGACTGAGTTCCTGCTCCGACCTTGAGAGTATTACTTTTGGCATCGTAAACTATTTTCTGCTTGCCATCGGGATCCTGAAAGAGAACATGAGTATCCTTGCTGCCATCGTAAGCCTTGGGTAGCTGGTCCTTCATGGCGGTTGCCTGTCCAAAACATCTTGGGCGATCCCTGTCTCCGGCCTCGAACCATACATTCGTCCAATCTCCAATCTTCAAAGAGCTCAGAGAATTCTTATCACTTGGACTGCACCAGAATCCATTGTCCGCCGTTATGAACCCGAGGTCATAGATAACTACGAGTACACGTGCCTTTGATAATGGATCGGTAAGGTTCTTCACCTCTCCCTTATATACCCGCTGCCATATCGTCAGCTTGTTCACTATCCTGGTTATCAGGCTCAGTAAATCCCTGTCGTTCATTCTATGTTCTGCCTTTGCGCGATCGCGGTACCGTTCACTGCGAACGAATCGACTATCTGGAGATCCGTGAAGTACCCCGTCTTGCTTATAGTGTGAGTTGTCTTTAAAACAAAATATTCATTGACCCTCGTAAAAGGATTTACATCTTCTGCTAACACAGACGGAAATCCTTTTTTGAAATTAATGCTAAGCGGTACCGTCAATCTGGGATCTCCCATCATTTTAACATTGATGGTGAATCCGAGCCCCTCCGGAGCAGTGCTTTCCTCTACCGCATCGAACGCCCACTTTACCTGGTCGAACTCCGTTGTGCTGAGAAGATTCCTTGTCAATTCCATCGTCTCTTTTATATTTTTCCCTTGAAATCTTGCTGCGATTTTACCAGGATTAATCTTGTATGCAGTTACTCTGCCAACTTCGGCTACGCGTCTTATGAATACAACCTGACCGTTGATATATCGAACCTCGATATTCGACCCCTGCCCGCTTTCTCCTATGTGCTGTTTCCAGTCATAGCTACGCACATTGCTATTATCGAAGTCGTTATAAAAAAGATCCTTGTCTATTATATTTACAATTTTTCCTACATATGCTTTTGCCGTTATACCCTTTACCTTATTTGAATCAATAAACAGAGCCGCTTTTTTTCCGTTCGGCTTGTATCCAATATGAAAATGACACTTCCATCTGCGAGACAGTTCCACCAGTAATGCAAATGAACTTTCATCTTGTCTTATGGAATTTTCAGTATCCAGCCTGTCTTTCTGTTGAGCAAAACTGATAAATATTTCATCTGCTTCCATGTCTGCAAGCAACTGAGTAATCAGTGTGCCCTTGGTTCCGGTGTCAAACACCCGATGTTGTTTTCCGCTTAAAAATTCCAACGCGTAGAATGTCACAGTATATATTACTTCTCCACTCTCATTTGCTCGACCTGATGGAGTCTGCACTACACATTCCAGACCTGTTCTAATATTGTTGAGCATCCCCTGCAGGGGATCCCATTTCTTGTATCCCCACGAGATGTCGAACTTAATTCCCTGCCGGAATATCCTCGAGAAATCGTGCGCGTTGTCCCTGACCGTCAGCGTGCCGGTGGTCAGCTTGCCTATCTCCTCTGAGATCGCGAGCTGCACAACGTCGTCGGTGATGAGCTTTGTGACCGAGTTGGTGAGTTTCAGGTCAGGGCTGGTTATGTCGAAAAAATACGATCCGTTGTTGAACGACGCCTCCATTATTACACGTCCTCGATAACTGGTATCTTCAGTTCCTTCAGCGCGCTCACGTCGAAATCGTTCTCCACCATCTTCTCGGCATTGTGGTCGAGCAGAGCGTAGGAAAGCCCCTCCGTCCCGTCGCCGTATATCTCCCTGCGGGATACAACGTCGTCTAACTTCATTCCCTTCTCCACCTTGATCGCGGTATAAGTGTCGAACACCTGCAGGGGTCTTATATCCTTGACGGGAAACTGGTTACCATCCTGGTCGGTGAAAGTGATTGTGTCGATAGAATTGTATCTCAAAACTGGGGCCCTCGATTCAGGCTTCTTGGAGCGCCGTATGCATTGCTGAAGGTGGAAAGCACCCCGGCTATTTTCCTGAAAGCCGCTTCCCCCTTGTTGAGTATGTTGTTTTCGTCAAGCCACAACTCCATCTGGATCTCGCTGTACTGGGTATATCCATACTGGTTGACAAATGCGGATCTGTGAATCGGATCGCATTTTTTTATAAAATACACGAGCGGAACACCGGATCCCGTTCCCCAAAAATACAGCACCTTTGGATTCGGCGTGAACTGGATGGACTTATTGGAAAAAATGCCTGCGAGCCCGCGCGCCCCGAACGCCTGGTTGCGCAGGTTCTCGAACTGTTTCAACAACAGAATATTCCCAACGGTATTGTTGCGCTTAACAAGTGGTATGGTGAACGATATCTTGCGGTTACCCATTCCCCCGGTATTTATAGGATTGAACCCCAGGCCTGGTATCGGGGTCTCCGTAAGAATTATTTCCTTTGTGTCCGTGATGTTGGTGACCGGAATGGTTTTCAGCGTTATTAGCTGCAGGTTGGACAGGTCGAATATGAACCACGGTAGGTTGAATGTTATGTTGGGGCCCTGGAGATTCGCCATCAGTTACCGCCTTCCAGCACCATGTTGTCAAGCAATGTGGTACGTATCCCCTCGGCAACGCCCTCGCCGAACTTGGTGCCGGCAGCCTCGGCGCTCCCCTCGGTCACGTTCACATTGACGTCTCCCAACTCGATTTTTGCGTTCACGTTCTTCGTCTCCGCGACCGGCTGCAATGGACCCCCTGCGCTTTGGGCTGCCTTTGCTGCGGCCAGTTTTCTTCTTTGCCTTTCCGGCATTGTAACCAGCTCAGGCGCCTCGAAATCCAATCCAAAAGTTGTTTTGGTTTTCGCCACAAGCCTCTCTCCGATAGCCTTGAATTCCTTCGGCTTTTCAATAAGTTCAATCAACGCAACCAGACTGTCTGTGAGTATTTTGATGGATTGGAATGCTCCCTTGATTATCGCGCCCAATGTTACCCCGATTGCCGTTGACAGTGTTTTCAACAGTGGTGTCAATTTCTCGACGAGTTCGACGATGCTGCTAAGAGTGTTTTCAAAATCCGTCAGCAAGACTCCCATCCCGCCGAAGTTGTCGAAAAAGCTCGTGAACCCCGCCGCCAGCGAAGTAACTATCTGCTCCGACGTTTTCAATATCTGCCCCACCAGTTTGGCTATGGTGTTGAACAGGGGCTGGAGTATAGCCTGCGCTGCGATGGCGAGCGTGGTAAGCTTGAATATTACAAGATTGATGGTCTCGGTTATGGACTTCCCCGTATCCCCTATTATGGACGTCAGGAATTTCTGTATAGAAAGGATTATGGGTTGTACGAGTCTGAACATTGACTTCACTGCGGTTCCAATCAGCTTAAATGCTCCGACAAGCACAGTTCCAAACCGCGTAAACATCTTCCTGTTCTCCCTGACCCATTTAAGCACGCGTTGCAGAATCGGTATGAGTTCCCTCCGCAACGGCATAAGCAGGTTGCGCCCAATTATTTTACCCACTATTGAGAACGTCTGCCCTATCTCCGGTATGAAGCTGCGTATTGCCGATCGAGCCAGCCTGAAAGCCCCAACAATCAACGTGCCTATAATGGCCAATTTTGCAAAGGCATTAAATATTCCCTTGCCTATATTCTGAACTTGTACAGCTGACTTCTTCTTCTCCTCCCTTGTGCGCTTAAAGAAGTCAATCACCTTTTTCCCTGCCTCCATGGTTTTCTTCCCGACGAACTTTGTGAGCGTAACCATGTCCTCCGCGGTCTGTTTAAGAGCCGCCCGGAACGGCGAAGTGTCGAATGTAAATTTTACATCATCGTCAGGCATTATTTATCCTTCAATATCTTCCTTTGCCTCAGCCAGTCCACGCACATCCCATGAAACCTCATCAATCTTGAGAACGGCATGCCCTCCATGTCTGAATAGCTCACCGTACCCATGGTCGCATTGCCTACATGTATGGCCATCTCGAGAAGCGCCATCTCGTCAAAATCAATATGCCTCAACGACGGGGCCATCCAGAGAAATCCCTTCAGCCCTCCGGTGCAGTTCTCTAATGGGACCGGAGAGCGGAAGCGAAAAAATTAGCTGTGTCAAGTTCCACGTGGAACATTGTCCCGCATTTCAGGCAGTGCTTCTCAAGCTCGGTTTTCAGTCCGTACTTGTCGACTTCCTTGCTTAATGCCCGGAGATCCGGGCCCTTCATCTTCTCGAACATCCGGAGGCCGTACCTGTTTTTCCACTTGGTGTCGACCTCATGCCCCCCGACCTTTGTTAGCGCCTCCTGGTATATCCCCATCTGCAAACGGACATGATCGTTCTGGCCTCTTTTTCTCAGGGCCATCGAGCAGTCATTCAGCGTGGGAAAGTTGATAGCAACCGAGCTGACATTAATCGGCTCCTCTCCGTCTCCGGTCTCTATTGTCACGGGATCCAGTAAGTCGTAGTCGAACGAGGATTCGTTTTCTCCGGCTCGCACAACCTCGAGGTCCGAAATGTCGTCAGAGGTGTCAAGCGACTCGTCCTCGTTGAACTGGCACAACACCTTTCCCCCGCAAGCAGGGTGAGGACACGGATAACTCCCCTCTATCTTGTTGTCGTTCTGCTCCAATGTAAGTATTTTTATCAGGACATACTCTGCGGACTTGTATGTCATGCGCCTCAGTATTTCCCGAATCTGCGGGCGGTCTGTCGCCTCGCCGATGCTTTCGGTGCATCCGGCAACCATAATGCGCATGGCCTCGTACGCCATTCCCTCGTCCATGATCTTTTTCGTGTCAGCGATCACCGAACCGGTCAATGGACTGATGGAAATTTCCCCGATGGACTTGCCCTGGTAGGACATGGGGATAGGCAGTTGTATTTCTCCCATGGTGTCTCCTTTTTAAGTTTTTAGTTCTCTATCCTAACCGGCGTGGAGCTGCATGTGATCCGGGATGCCACGCCGTAGAAGGCTATTCCGTCGGCGCTGTAGTTCCTCTTAGAGAACACGGAGTTCTCGCAGTCCCTGAGCAGGAACCTGCTCACCTCTATTCCCGTGGCGTCGGTATCGATGACTGTCACGTCCTTCTGCTGGTCGAGATTGAACCAGTCGTAAAGGAACTTCTCCGTCACCGTGTCGCGCTGGATCTTGTGCACGGTGTCGAGCGGCTGAAACATCTTCACCCCGTCCTTTATGGGAACCTTCCTGTTGAATCCAGGAACCTCGACCGTGCCCTCCTCGTCACGCAGGTCGGATGTCTCAACCAGTCCCGGTATCTCCTCGCCGTCGAACAGGAATTTTCTCTTAAGTGCCATATCGTTTCTTTGCAAAACTGGCCTCCTTTTCTATGGTGCGAATATCAACGCCCATATGTATTTTGATTTTTATCAGGTTGTCCTGATTATAAAAATCTTGCCGCCTATACCATTCCTCCATGTCCTTATCTCTTTTGGACGAATTGCATTTCCAGCAGGCGAGCAATAGATTTTCGTAAACTGATTTGCCACCCTTTGATACAGGGATTAGATGCTCTATTGTCCGGTTTTTATGTTCTCCGCAATAACAACAGCCTCCATCAAACATATTTAATATAGCATTGAACTGAACCTTGGATATAATAATTTTATCCATTGTCCTTGTCCGTTTCGCATTAAGATATAGTTTCCTGAACATATTCTTGGATACCCATTTTTTATAGTTCAGTTTGATTTTATTTTTATTTTTACCGTAGTAATTTTTTCTCCATTCGATCATATGAACAACATTGTTATCTTGCCACTTTTTATTGTTTTTGCTTTCCTCCTCTTTATGGGATACCCATCTATCACGTCTCATTTTTCTATACTTTTTTCTATTCTTTTTAAAATGAATCATGAATTCTCGGATATCCTTTGTTACCTTACATTTCCGAGAACAATATTTTTGCCGGTTACTTTTTTTACGGTAAATAATACCGCATTCCATACAATTAGATTCAATTACTGCTGTCTTTATCATGTTTTACCTTAACAGTATGCCGACATTAATTCGTATCGAACCGGCGGGACCTGGGTACGTAAACCACGATGATATTGTGCGTTCACCCAGGTTGATACTTGCCTGGGGATTATTTATCGGGTCGGCCTTCACGAGAAAGTGGTCCTCCGGCTGCGTAACCGTCCCGGCGACGTTCTCCTGCTGGCCGAAGGTCTCGCCCACCGGAACGCTGCCGGTTGATCCCCTGAACCACAGGGAGTAGTAGAAGTTCCTTATCGCCTCGCGGTCCTCGCGTATCCTGTTGAACGAGTTCGGCGTGTTCTCCGAGCTCTGGAGGCTGTCCTGCGCCGACACCTTGATGAAGTTGCGCATCAGTATGCCGTTCCCGAACAGCACCGCCGTGTCTGTGGACGGGGTGAAGAAGCTCCGTATCCTGAACCCGGATCCGTCGATGAACTGTATCAAGTTGACGCCGTACTCGGCAAGCTCGGTCCTGTCTTCCTCGCTCAGATTTTCCCCGAGCGCGCTATTGGACAGGCTGTTTATGCCCACAAGCACGATGCTCTCGACCGCCGGTATGTAGTGGACTCCGAGCGTGGCGATCGATCTTATCCACGCTCCCGCGACATGTCCGACATTCGGTATAATTCTGTCGGGGGCGTTCGGCGCGGTGTTGAAATCGTCGTCGACGCCAATCCACTCCGCCATGTTCACCTGGAACACGTCGTCGCTTCTCTGGTACCCGGATCCTATGACCTTGAGCTGATCCTTGTCCCTGTTCTCCGCCAGGGTCGCGAGCCATATCGGAGTGTCGGACCGGTTGGCGCAGTAGATCTCTCCCGCCTTCTGGATGGACACGTCCGTCGTCTCCGGGTTTTCTATGAAGCGTACCGGCAAGCTGTTGAGCTTCGTAAGGTCCCTGCTCCAGTGAGCCGCGGTGGTCGGCGATGTGCCGTCCGCCCCGCTCGCGAGTAAAGTCATCGTGGAAACCTCGTCCGGGAACGTATCGATCAGGGTGGACGCGGAGCTCTGGTCGGACACCTTTATGTACCGGTTGTTCTCGTGAATCAGCTCGACGTAATACTGCTGCACCTCGCTCTCCATGGTGCACCATTTGTCGCCCAGGTCGCCCTCGACTTCCGCGACGATTCCCTTCAGGGACTTTCGGTAGGTCTCAATCTTGAATCCGGGAATGTTGACTGTGTCGTTTGTCTGACCGGTTACGGATCCATGGAAAACCCCGGACCATTTAACAATGTTGTTTGCCTCGTCTATCTCGGTTATCTTCTTGGGTATAATCGCGCCCGTTCCGCCAGTAGCGTTGAACACGACTATGTCTCCGACGATCATGCCGACAACGCTGTCGACGGTCGCCTCGGTTGCCGACGCTATGACTGCGGCCGCGAGTTGCGTGGTGAATCTGACGCCGTTCAATATTTTGTACCCGGTGCGGTTGCCCGATATCCCGTACTCGAGCGCCCCGATGGATGACCCGGCCTTGTACCCGGCCTCGATCTTCAGGGTTGCAACGGCAGAAGACGCCGCGTCGGAAGTCGCGATCGGATAATTGACGGCATCGGGCGCGGTGGTATGCTGGGCCGCGTCCGCCGCATGGGCGTTCGTAACTGCTTTCAGCGAGTTGCAGAGAGCTATGGCAGTCGCCATGTCCGTGGCGTCGTCTGTCGCTTCCTGGTGGGAGCTCGCCACACCGTGCGTGGTGCCGTCAGCATCGTGCAAATTGTATTTCGCTTTCAGGTCGTTCAGCCTGGTTATCGCTTCATCAAGAGTGGTTGCAAGTACGGCCGAACTCAGAGAATAATCCGAAATTTCCTGTGCCGCATGGAAAACCCACGCCCCCGCAAGTTCCGCATCCGCGTCGTGTGCGTCGTATGCAATGATTAGGTCGTTGGTAAGCAGGAGCACCGAAGCCAGTCCCTCCTGGTCGGTAAGCGTCTTGTTCGCCACCACCGCGTCTATGCTGCTGCCGTCGAACCCGACATGGGACTTTATGTAGGCGTCCGCATCGGCCCCCGCGAGGTTGTTCCAGAACCCCTTGTTCATCACGTCGGGCCCGTAAAAATTCGGGTCGACATTGTTCCCGAAAATTACCTTCTGCTCATCCGGATCCCCGACAAGGAACGCCTTGTCGTATTTTCTCTCGAACTGTCCGACGATCCCGAGTATGCTGAAATCGCTGGCCCGGACGACCCTCTGTTTTATCGTGGGACCGTTCCTCCCCTCCACTCCCTGTTTTCTTAGTGATGTCGGCATGCTACTTGTCCTCCTGTTTTGTTATCGTGAAGTATTCTTTTGATTTTTGGAAATCTGGGTGGTCAACGATGGACCCCGGAACGCCCTTCGAGTATTTATCTGGGTGCCAGGGGTTTATGCCGTTGGCCCGGAAGTGGAGAAGTTCTCGCCCAACAAGTAATTCGAAACTCCTGTTGTGCTTAAAACGGATATCGTAAAGAGGTACTTTTTTTTTAGGATCGCTCTGCTTGAATGCGTCGTTCTTATTGACGCCGACCTTGTTGTCGCTGCTTTCTTCTGCGGGATATTTCTCGGATTTCTTTTTCTTCGACATGCTTACCTCCCCTGAATGTTGAATGTCCTTGTGTTTGTTACAGTACGTACCAATGTGGTTTTGTCAAACAATTCCTCTTTTATTTCTACACCCATTATGTACGTCCATTTAGGTATCTGGTTCTGCCCCTCAGTTGGCTCAACGTATGTTGCCGGGCTCAGCTGTCGTATATCTATCTTTCTTCCGGTAACCCACGTAAACTTCTTGGCAACAAATACCCGAACGATATTGCTGAGATATGCGAGTAACTCCTCATGCCGGGCCTCCGCCTGGATCCGTATGGCATAATCAAAGTTTGCGGGCGTGATTCTGGACTGTACCGTCTCCGCCGTGCTGAACGAGTCCCGGACCTCGTCCTCCTTGTTGCCCCTGAATATCTCCTCGACGCTCATGCTCCACACGGATATGCCCGGCAGTATTATCTCCTTCTCCTTCAGGTTGTAATTCACCGGGAACGTCACGTACAGGGCGGCGCCCGCATACGTGTTCAGCAACGCGGCGCCGTCGTACATGGAGTTGAACTTGAAGTCGACCTCGTCCGACTGGCCTATCTGGTGGGTCTCGGAGTTCCCCCCGCCGTCGATATGCACCACCATGTACCGCTCGATGAACGGCATGTTCCCCTCGAGCTGTATGGACGTGTCCCCCGCGGTTCCGGAGACGGTCCCTATCTTAAATCCCTTGGACGCCACCCCGCCGATTATTTTCGCATAGAAGTTATTGACATCATATTCCAAGTGTTCCTTTATCCCGATGAGTATGTCCAATGGCATCTCGTCATATACGGCGAGCATCTCGGACAGGATGAGGTAATCCTCGTCGGCATGCAGGCTCGTGATCTTTATCGTTGTTATTTCAGTTATGCCGCTTATGTCAATCGTGACGTCGGCGAACCCGGAGAAGGTTGGAACGTAATACTCGACGCCGGTGTCCAGCTCTATCTTGTACGCGAAGTCCGACGACAGTTTATAGTCCATCCCCATGCGCTTCTTGTCGCGGCTCCACAGGTGGAACACCAGGTCCGTGTAGTCGGTGACGTTGACGTTGAACGTCTTGGACACGTTGCCGCCGGAGGTGCCGTCGAACTTGAAGATGATGCTCTTGTCGTTCAGGCCGGCTATGTACTCCGGTATCTCGTTGAGCCCGAACACGCTCCCACCGCTCGCGCCCGACCACCCGGTTGTCGCTGTCAGGCTATCTACTATTAGCTTCAATTTTGGCGAGTCCTTCCGTGAATTGTTTTTCCTGTCTCGTTATCACCGACATGTTTCCCTCGTTGACGAACCTGGTCGCCGCGCGTTTCACCATTTGCGAATTGTCTCTCCGGCTCCGGTCCTTCAGGGTTTTCCTGAAGGCGTTGAACAGCGCCGGCCTGCTCGGTATCCTTATCAGCTGCCCCTGCGCGCCCTGGAAAATCGTCCCGAACTCGTGCACAAAATACAATGTCTTGAGGTCTATCTTCTTCGAATAATGCATTCCTCGTGATGGCTCAATTTTCCATCCGTTCTTAATTCGTTTCAATCTTAGCATGTTAATATAGCTAAATTTCTTTTTTTCGTCACCGAGTCCGTACAGCGGCGTCTCGGGCCTCTCCATCCCGACGCTATTCTTTCGCCGTATCGTCCCATCCTTCAATCTCACAAGTCCAAATGAATCATTCCGTATTCCATCCTGGAAGTTTTTTATATTTTTGAGGGCGTCTCCTTTCAGGGATGCATTCACCAGGCCTTCCGCAAGGCGAGGAAGCCGCCGGACTCTCCTTTGCTTGGCCCAATATTTATCTGAAAATTTTATCTTCAGAGACATGGCTACCTCTTGAACAGGCCGAATGTGATATATAGATACGAGTCGTTGAACTGGCCTGATAGTCCCTTATATCTCATCACGTACACCTCGCCCTGCAGGTGAACGGTGAGTTTCAGGTCCATGCGTATGTCGGCGAAGTCGATGCCGAGGTCTATCCAGTCCTTCATGGCCGTGTAGACAACGACGTCGGATGCCTCCCGTAGCCCAGCCTTCTCGAGCTGCTTGTCGCTCGGATTGAATGTCACCGGATGAACGCGCAACGTGTACACGGTCTCCTGGTTCCGCTTCTTTATCGAGCTGTACCTGTCCCGCGAAACATTAGCCTCGGTCCGGAAAAATAATTGCATGATGTCGCCGCGCTCGTCGATTATATCCTTGGCGTCGGCCTGGG